>Ga0209427_10000473_pt1 | contig 42650 bp, 38 predicted proteins | sample DeeMarSWOR136_30_FD_187465 | JGI IMG/M metagenome (GOLD analysis project Ga0209427, IMG submission 187465) | Marine sediment microbial communities from White Oak River estuary, North Carolina - WOR-1-36_30 (SPAdes) (version 2) | ecosystem: Environmental > Aquatic > Marine > Intertidal zone >...
AACCTTCCGTCGTCCGGGCGCAGGCATCTGCTCAAACCATCGAGAACAACGCCAGCGAGCGGTTCGCTGGCCAAGGCGAACCGAAGTAGACCCCCATTGGTGTCGTTTGCAGCGTTCTTGTGTATGACAATCAGATTCATGGATTCACGAAGTCAGGGCCGCCGGAGCCGGGCGAGGTAAGTCTGCCCCGACCCGCATTGAAACCTCCGAACCAGCCTGCCGATCGATCATGCCTTGTCTCGTGACGTCTTCTTGGCGGTCCGAGCGGGTTTGTTGTTGCCCGAGCCTTTCGCTCTGGATGCCGGCGGCTTCTTGCGAGTCCGTACGACCGCCTTCCTCGATTGGGTGCTTTGGGAATACGAGTAGCTTTCTGTTGGCTGGCTTCGCTCGGTGACCTCGCTCTCTTCGGGCTCCTCCAGGCTTTCTTCCGCTGAAAACATCAGCTTCCTCCTGGACACTCGGGCGCTATCCCGCGTTTGCGTGTAGTAGCTGTGGCCATGGCGGTAGTAACCGTGCTCGGCCTGCACGCTGCTCAGAACGGTTCCCAGCACCTGGACGTTGATCTGAGCCAGTCGCTCCTTTGCCTCCCGAAGGTCCGGCATGGTCGTATGGCCCGCAAAGCTGATCAAGATCACCGCATTGCCCATCTTGGCCCACATCAGCGCATCAGGGAAACCCAGCGCAGGAGGGGTATCAATGATCACGTGATCATACTTCCTGCTGATCAGATTGATGGTTCTGGCTGTCGCCGGCTGGGCCAGCATCTCGTAGGCATCCGCGGCGTCGCTGAAATCCGCCGCAAGCACGTCCAAACCGGTCGCCGCAACGCAGTAGACAGCCTGATCGAATTTCACTCCGCACAGCACGTCCTGCAGTCCCCTCGAGCCCTCGGGAAGATTCAACAGCCGGGCCACGTCGGGCTTTCTCAAGTCGCCGTCGATGAGCAGGACTCTCTTTCCGGATTCGGCCATGCTGGTCGCCAGATTCACGGCAAATGTCGTCTTGCCCTCCCTCATCCCCGGGCTCGTCACAACGAGTTTCTTGGGGATCTTGTTGCCGCCCAGCAGCTTCAGATTGGCCCTGATCGTCTGGTAGTCTCCGACGATCTGCTCCGGCAGAAGGGCCGGCTTGACGGTATCTAAGCTGGTCGTGGTCCCAATAATACGAATGCCAATGCGCTTCGCCACGTCGGCGGGCGTCCGCAGACACTGATCGGCCCGGTCCCGAAGGTAGGCCAGTCCCACCCCACAAAAAAGGGCGCCGAAGATCGCCGCTACGGTGAGCTTCTTCCGCCTATCCTGGACGTCGGCAACGTCGGCATCATAGCAAACAGAAATTCGTGTCGGGCGCTTCCGTTGCAGTTCCAGGTCTAGGATACTCTGCTGGACCAAATCATACCTTGTCTGGGCTGACGTTAATTCCGCCTGGAAGTCATCAATATTGAGTTGCTTGCGACCCGTTTCGATGGTTTGCGTGTCTTGCTGAGACAGGGTCTCCCGGAGACGTTGTTCGAACGCCTTTTTCTGCTCCAGTTCGAATCGCTTGTCGCTAAGCAACTTTTCACCCGCCGCCGCAGCTTGCTTCTCCGCCATCTCATCAAAGGTATCACTGGCCTCCTGTTTGAGTACTCTCAAGCGTTCCTTCATCTTGTTCAACCGATCCCTTTGGCGCTTGATTTCCGGATTCGTAGCAGAGAAGGTTTGCTCGGCAGTAACAAGCTCCCGCTCCAACTCGATGATATCCTCCGCGTACGCCATGACCGCCGGATCTCCGTTGACAAAGGCCTGCCGTAATTGTAGCAGCTCCTCTTGCTCCATCGGTTGCTCCCTTGTACGTTCAAGGAGCTGGACTTCTGCCTCGAGCCTGATCCGTTCAGCCTCTACCGTCGTGAGTGTCTCTTGCAGAGAAGCAACGCGGACCATCATCATCTCCTGTCGACGCTCCAAATCGAGATCCCCGAACTCCTGGCCCAATTCCCGGATCGTTTTGCGGTAGTTCTGGATCTTCTCGGCCAGAAGGTCACGCTCTTGCTCTAAGACCCCCAAGCGCCGGTTCTCATCCTGGTTGGCACTGAGAACCTCGATCTCCATATAAGCCTGAATAAACGCATCGACAATCTGCTTGGCCTCATCAGGATTCTGGTCATACATCGTCACCTTTATCAGCTCCTGAGAATCGTTGGCAGCCACCACAATCCGTTCACCACCAACGATCGCGTTCTTCAACTTCGCCGCGGGCTCGACCGTTTCAACCGGACCCAACAATTTCTCCTGCAACTGTGCGATGAGCCCGCGGGGCTTGTTTGCAAAGAAGGCCAGATTTCTATCCACCAAATCGTCGGCGACTCTCTGCACAACCGCGGCGCTCGTGATGCGCTCGGCCTCGGTATTCATAAACCTCTCATAGTCCGAAATCTCTCCCGGATCCTGCTCCCCACTGATGATATCGGCCAAAACAGGATCGACTCTGACCGCACCAACCACTTCGTACGTCGGTTTGATCATTAGCCATACGGCCGGTAGTCCCACTGCGCACAAGAGCAGAAATACCAGGACTATGATGTACCAGCGGCGAACGATCCCCGCCACCAAATCGGATGTGGCCGAAACCCCAGAGTCAGGCGAAACCTGCCAGTCAATAACGTCTTGCCCAACCGCTGGATCATGATATTTTTCTAAATCGTTCATTGCACTTTTCCTTCAATAGGGTTTCTGATTCTCACCACGTTTCGAGCCTCATTTCGCCATCTTCTTTAAAATGGACTCTCACAGAGGGCCTTTCACGCCTTCTGGCGCGTGATTATGACGGTTTCTTCTGCATCCGGAAGCCTCGTCAGTCTCGTCAGGAGCCACAGCTCACCAACGACCACGGCAAGGGCCAACGGCATCATCGCATATCCACCGAAGTCGTGGAACACGTCGTCCCAGAACGGGTCGCTCAGTTTGGTCAGAGCGATCGCCGTCACCGTCAGTCGCACGGTGTTGCACAGCAATGCAATCGGCAGGCTTGAAGCCAGAATGATCAGCTTCTCCCACCAAGCCCGCTTGACCAGCAGGACAACCAATCCGCTGATCACGAAGAAGGCCGTGATCATCCGCAGGCCGTTGCAGGCGTAGGCCACTTCGACGCTTGTGTCGCCGACATGGATGGTATTGCCTTCCTGTGTCACCGCGCAGCCTACCATTTCAAGGCAGAAGACGGCCGACGAGGTAGCCCAGCGCTGCAGATGCAGCACCGTGTAATGCTGGATGATGCTCGGCGGGGGGAGCATTAAGCATAGGAACAGCAGTATCGGAGAAAGCATTCGGAAAAGCCGCCAGCCGAACAGCAACAGAACGATGGCGGCAACGCTGAGGACAATGGATAGCCTTTCTGCGGAATTGTACATGAAGAACAGCCCGAAGAGTCTGAAAAGCTGGGCTCCCACAAAGGCCAACAAGCCCCAGACGGATGGTCTGACAGGGCAGTGAGCAATCGCATGGCGTCTCGACCACAGGACGTAAACAGTGAGAAAAGGGACAATCATTCCAACGGAATACTCATCGCTCCTGCGCCACACGCGCCAGAGGTCCGCAAGACCCGACTTGTAAGACCAAATGAGGGCAATTAGCAGAAGACCGGATGCAAGGTACGCGAGCATCTTCTTTCTCGGAGGCCAAATCCCACTCGGCAATGCTTCACCTATCGTGTGGAGTTGCGGCCGCAGCGATTGCCACAATCTCGCCGCGCTATTCGGCGGAACAGTCGCGGCCCGGCCAAGCGCATGGCCCAATACGCCCTTCGGCTTGAAGGCGATAGTTTTCTCTTCCAGAACAGTGTTGGCTCGCACAGCCGCATGACGGTCGATTACGCATCGGCGAATCCCACAGTTGGAGCCTATCTGAGCATCATCCCACACGACACTATTTACTACAACACTGTCTTCACCCACGGCGACATTGCGCCCGAGCACGGTAGGTCCGAGAACCACGGCGCCGCTTGAGATACTGGCGCCGTCCATGACAACGACCGGTCCCAGAATTCGTGCCGTGGGATCAATCTTGGCGCTTGCCGCCACCCGTACGTTTTGGGACGCCGTGCCTTCGCGGCACTTTAGATCAAGCTCCGGCTCCGAAGCATGCTCGATGTAATTGGCTATAGCATACAAGTATCCTTGCCGATCTCGGAAATTCCCGGCGTGTTCCGGCAACGTCGCGGCATGAACCGTCTCTCCGGCACGAAGCATCTCAGGAATCAAGCCTTCCTTGATATCTGCATAGCCGGCCTCAGGTATGCGTTCCAACACACCCGGGTCGCAGACATAGATGCCGGATGGTTGGCCCATATGCTCACCGCTGCCGTGGCTCGGATTCAACAGGACCGTCAAGTCAGACCGACCATCGCTGTGTGCACGTATCATCATCTCGATCTCCGGAGGACACACGACACTGGCGGGAAACACGAACAGTAAGGTGTCCGCGTCGGCGCTCGCAGCGTTGCGAAGACATCCTGCGGTCCCCACAGGCAGCGGTTCATCAAAGAACGTCAATTCGAGACGTGTATCAGCGCTAATCGATTCGGCCAATAATGGCCCTCCCTCACTGTCACAAACAACGACGTGCCGAATGCCCTGGTTGGCCAGATGGGTCAGTAGCCGTTCCAGAACAGGTCGTCCGACGACCGGCCACAGGGCCGTGGTTAAGCGGGACGCGAGGGGACATCGCCCGAAATCACGACTGCCCACAAGTATCACAGCCCTCATATTCTGCTTGTCGACATATTTCCGATGAGCCATAGCCTCACACGAATCGCCTTAAAGGTGTTTCTTGCAGGATCAGAGTCACTACAGAGGACACCAAGAACAGTATGGCCAAAGTCGCTAATGGATTCATTGTCTCCATTCCCGCGACGCGCAGCATTGACGCCACCAGGGGGTGGATCAGGTAAATGCCATAGGCCAGCGAAGCGAACTTCCGCAAGGGCGCGCTACACCGGGTTTTACCCAGGAATGCGGCGCACACGAGCACTACGGCGATGCCATAGGGAATAACCAGGTAACGACTTCCTAAACACAGCAGCAGCAGACAGACCGCCTCCACAACCAAAACGATCCCAAGGTAGAACAACCGCTGCATTCGGACCTGGTTGCGGAATGAGCAGAAAACGCGCCCAACGCAGAAACCCAACGGTACCGCCGGCAGCGCAAAAATCCATTGGGGAACAGGAAAATGCCATTGGATTGATGGCGCTGTAATCGATGGCGTTATCATAGAGCAGAAGAACAAGAGTAAGCCGCCGACCAGTATTCCAGACAAGATCGTGACTGGTGAAGATATATGCCGCGTGCAGCGGTGCAGCAGATTGACAATCAAGCCGGCAGCAAACGCAAAGGGCAGGTACCACAAGTGAATCTTGGGACCAGCAAGAAACATTTGAGCCGTGAAGCTCTCGGATAGATCCAAACCGTACAATGATTGCTTCAAAAGTTTGCATCCTGCATAGACGACGCCCCAGAATAGCCACGGCATCAAAAGGCGTTTGGCTTTCTTCTTCGCGAACGGACCAATATCCTCGGGTCTCGACTTGCGCGCAGACAGAGCACAGAAAATCATGACGAATGCGGGCAGACCTGCATACCCAACGCTCCGCCCGGTAGCATTCTCTGTATGGAACCAGACAATGCCAAGGATCGCCAGAATACGCAGTCGCTCTATGCTCGCTATCCGGTACTGTTCGGGAGCAACCGCCGGTTCGCCCTCAGACATTGGGCGGGACAGTATTCTCATCATTCTCTCGCGGAAAGAAAACGCTCGATTCATGAGTTTCTGGTAGATTGCGCCTCTCCCTCTCGTTGCCGGGGGCTTTGCCCAACATTTATCCGGTATGGATCATGATGATATCTCTTCGACCTTGTCCACGCACCCTTCGAGTTCCAACTCACGCGGCCTGCGCGGAAGGTCACGTTCGCCGTCGGCGTCGAAATCCCCGCGCTGATAGGCGGCGATGTCGATAGTCGAGCCAACGGGGCCGCCGGAAGGACTGAGCTTTGCACCGGGGCTGTTGGCAGCAAGCCGAAGATCCAACGACAGATCGCTATTCCGACCCCAATGGCAAACTACGCCGGGCGTGACTGGCTTAGCCCGCAGCGCAGGTGAGACAGTGATTGCCTCGCGGCTGCGATCAATGACCTTTCGGGGCACGCCATCGAAGTTCACCTCGACGACGTCCGTCAGCCGGATTGATCCAACCCCGCCTCTCAAATACAGCCTGGAACGCGAACAGTCGGCGAGCCGCCTGACATCAAATGCAGCAAATGCCACGGGCGCGTTTCGGAACCGGGGATCACCAAAGACGCTTCGCTGGTCGTAGCCCGTTGCATTTTGGTACTCCCGAAATGTACGGTGCCATCCTCGATCGGAGGCCATCACCGGCCTGTCCTTCACACCGTGGGCATTGAAGAACAAGTTATGATCGCCGTCGTAGCCCTCGATGCCGCGCACTGCGTACATGGGGCTCCCATGGCCCGTTACGAACACATTCTCCCGCACCTCATAATCCCGAGCCGAAAGGCTCATGCAGCCGTAGCCCGTGAACGCAATTGTGTTGTTGCAGATACGGTAGTCCTCCGCACTTTGGTGGCCGAAGAGCACGGATTGGGCCATGCAACCGATAATCATATTACCCTTCAAGAGGCCGTCGGACGTGTCTGACATCATGATTGACTGTCCGCCGGCGATAAGCAGGTTCTCGATCAGGCGGACATTCTTTACGTCGCGATAGAGCTGGATATTGTCGGGGTGAGCGTAAAGCAAATGATGGTGGATGTAGTTGCGGCGGACTATGATGTCGGCAGAGTTCCACGAGACGATAAGACCGTCTTTGGCGTTCCGCGCAATCTCGTTTTCTTCCACGATGACACCTTCAGACCGGAAAAGCACCACACCATCGTGATTGTACATGCAGATATTTCTCCGGATGTTTGTGCGCCGGACGTCACCGAGTAAGATACCTCTGTCGCGGTTGTTATGCGAAATACAGCCAATGATGACAACATCCTCGGATTGGGTAACCGCGATGCCGGTCCCGATGCCCGCCGTGACCTCCAGCCCGGACACATGGACGTGATTGGCCTTGTGGACACTGAGGATAGATCCCGCCCGGCGCGGCGCTTCAACCGCATCCAGATCGGCCAACGTAACAGGCCAGAAGTAGAGTCGGAACTTATCCCCCCTCTTTTGAACAGCCCACTCACCGGGCAAATCGATCAGGCTCGGGTGGTTCTTCAGATAGTACCTGTCACCCATGTTGAGCGACATCTCCTCACGTTGGCGCACAACTGTGAAGCTGCCGTTCTTGCGGTCCAACGCAGCCACCGGCACGGTGAAAAACTGGTGGCCGCGCATTGTCCAAATGTAGGCTTCACCCCCAACCAGATCGCTTTCAAGGGTCTTGATGTTCTCAGCATCGATGATCGTCCGGCCGTCGACAGCCTGGGCCCTCCACCAGCCTTCGTTCGGGTGACGGGCTATCGGCTGCGACCGAGAGGCCACGAACAAACGCTCCGGCCGGAAGTCTAAGACGGTGACGTATATGTTGTCCCGATGTTTCTTCCAGCCGGTCACTGGGACGGCCCCGGAAAGAACGACACGCTCACCGTCTGCCGACCGAATCGACACCGGTTTGTCGCGTTGTCCTCCAGGCACCCGGATCGATTCGCGATAGACGCCCTCGCGGACGATCACCGTATCTCCGCTCTCGACCACGTTCAGCGCCTCGCTGATGGTCTTGAACGGGGAGGTTTCAGACCCATCCGCCGTACGCGCCTGTGAGCCCGCATGCACATATATCTTTCGAGCAAGACACACATTGCATACCAGAAGGAATAGCAGAAACATCGCGGACACATATCTCATGGTCAGCAAACCTAATTCTGCCCGCAAGGCACGCCTCTGAATTGACTCAGCCAATATCAGCACACGCGGTGATTCCTACAGTCCGTGGCGAGAACGCTCTCTCCCATATGATCGGTTCGGCAATAGATAAAACATGCGAGTTTCCTTCACTTCGGATCGGGCAAGTCCGTTTCACTGAACGGAGTCCAGGGCCTCCGACCTTTGATCTACGATCAGGTCGGGACAGACATGATGAACGGGCGTTGTCGAGAAATCTTCCACAAACTGATGATAAACAAGCTGGGAAGATAGAATCCCCATCAGCGCCATATCATCGATCTCGCTTGGACTGCTGGCCACTTGCATCTTTCGCAAGAGCTTCGCCACTTTCCCGGAATCGAACAGACCCGCTCTCTTCAATGATGTCTCCGACAAGACCTCTTGTGTGTAGGCGGCCGTCTTGCGATTCAGCAGACTTGCCCTGATCGGCGCTCGATACGGATTCTTGGGGCGGTGGATGATCTCGTTTGGCAAAACCCCCTCGAACGCCTTCTTGAGCATATGCTTTTCGTTCAGACCCAAAATCCTCCACTTGGCAGGCACTCGACCCATGAAATCCATCACGCGCGGGTCCAGGAACGGTAGCCGAATTTCCACAGAATGAGCCATCGCCACGCGGTCACCCTGTGAAGAAAGAAGATAATTGCTGAGGAAAATGGCCGTCTCCAGATATTGCGCGCGAGAGAGATAATCGGCGTGCGCATACGCGCTCGGAAGGCTCTGTCTGACTTGGTCATAGGCGCAATATGATCCCGTTGCGCTGCTGAACGCCCCTGAAAAGAATCTCTTGAGTCTACTGGTATTCTCCCATCTTATCAGATGCGAGAACAAGGGGTCGTCCACTCTGTCCAGTCCCCTGGCAAAGAACGATTGCATTGTGCTCTTGAGCCTTGGATTCTTGAATATATACGGATAAAGCTGACCGATCAACCGGGCTCGGCGTTGCGAACTGGGTGCTTGGGCCCAGAACCGTCTCACCTTCGCTTCTCGAAAGATGTTGTAGCCGCCGAAGACCTCGTCCGCCCCCTCGCCCGTAAGCACGACCTTGAAACCGCTTTGGCGTACAACGTCGGAGAGAAGATATAGCGGAACCGGTGCAGTTCTCAGCAGCGGCTTCTCGGCATGCCACAGGCAGTCGGGAAGACAAGCCCCGATTTCTTCGTTGGTCGCCCGAACAGCAGTGTGGTTGACCTTCAAGTGGGAGACCATCTGATCCTGGTACTGACCCTCATCGAAACTGTCCTCCTCAAAACGTATGCCAAACGTCCGGACATCACTGTCGAAATTGTTCACCACGAGGGTCGTGGCACCTGAGGAGTCAAGCCCGCCGCTCAGGTAGCAGCCCACCGGGACGTCCGCCCGCAGACGAATTCGCACCGCATCCAGCAGCAAATCCCGGACGTGTCGGCAGATCTCGCCCGCCGTTGACTCCAATTGTTCGGCCCGCGGATACAACGGAATGTCCCAGTACTTCCTGAACGTGACCTCGCCGTTGGATACCGTCAGGTAATGCCCGGGAGGTAATTCATATACGTCCTTGAAGACCGTTCTCGGCGTCAAGGTCGTCCAGAACGTGAAGATCTGGTCCATCGACACCGGATCGATTGTTCGGGAAACCTGCGGGTTCATAAAGATCGACTTGATCTCTGAGCCAAAGATCAGGGTATTATCGAGGATCGTGTAATGCAGTGGCCGAATACCCACGCGGTCCCGCGCCAGGAATAATTCCTTCCTTTTCGCGTCCCAAATCGCGATCGCAAATTGGCCATTCAACTGAGCCAGACACTCGGGGCCTTCATCTTCATACAAGTGCAGGATGACTTCCGTATCAGAGGTTGTGTAGAAGCGATGACCTTTCTTTTGCAGGGCTTCTCTGAGCTCGGAATAGTTGAATACTTCTCCGTTGTACACGATCCAGAGGCTCTTGTCCTCATTGTGGATCGGCTGCACGCCGGATGACAGGTCGATGATGCTCAGCCGAGCGTGCCCCAGACCTACGTGATCATCGAGATAAAGCCCCGCCTCATCCGGCCCACGATGGCCGACGACACCGATCATATTCTTCAGCACATCTGAAGAAATACCATCCGGACCATCGATATGGCAAATACCCGCTATTCCACACATACCGTACCTTTTCAATGAGGCCCGAACGTGGTGAGTCTTTCTCAACCAACGGCTCGACTACACACACATGAGGCCGCTCATCCGGCTTCCCTGATGCCGCAAAGCAGTGGATCCTAATGCAACGCGGGCCATATCGCACAGGATCGCAGGAACACAAGATCAGCCCACAACGCCGGTCTTCGTCCCCAGATACGCCGCTATATTGTCAAGCGTATCAAAATTCTGTGGAAGAAGCTCGCTGTCGTCAATCTTGATACCGTACGTCTGCTCAAGAAACATCACGAGCTCAAGGATACCCGTCGAGTCAATGATGCCCTCCTCCAGAAAGGACGTATCGCCTTCAAGGGCATCCCCATCTCCAAATATGAAGTGTTCGACAACGAAACTACGCACCGTCTCTTGAATAGAACTCATCTCACATTGCCCTCACACTATCAAGCCTCTCAACGGGTGGTTCATCGTACGGGATTGAGAAACACCAATGGGGCCCTTACGATGGTCGCACGAGAAACTACAGCCTGGCCTGGGGCGACGCCAACCACAATTCACCTTCCAACATGGACAGTGAAGCATCGCCGCGATTGATCACATTGAGAATCTCCGGATCCCTGGCATGGACAACGGCCCAGCTTCCACGCTTAATCAGACAATTGTTATCCCAAAAACTCTGTAGAAATCTTGGCTCCACTCGACCATAAACACATATCGCTCCGCTCTGTGACGCGCGATTCAGCAGATGCTTCAAGACAGTGTCTGTGGAATCATCGCGCGCCGAAAGGAGCATAACCTCTGCGAGCCGTGTCGACTTCAGATAGTAAAGGTACACACCGATTCGCTTGTCTTTTTGGTTGCGCACCTCAAAACCCTGCAACTGGCCGCGTTGTGTGTTGCTCTTGAGAAAATCCCAAAGCCACTTCATGTGGTCTGCATCGTACTCGGGGCGTAAAGCACGCTGTTTTGAGAACTCTGTTATACAGGAAAGCAACGACTGGCTGTCAATTTCAAGTGCCGTACAGTCATCTGTTTGTACTGTTCGTAGTGGACTGCCTGGAATGCGACGTGCCAATGAATCCAAAAGAAGACACATTGGCCACGAGACTGCCGCTAAGGATTTCAAGCCTCGGCACTTTCCAAGAATGTGTCTCATATAAGAAAACGGACGCAGAGGGCGTAGCCAGTTCATGCTATACAAGCATGATATACTTGCCCCCATTCCCTCCATGAACTTCTTTCCGAGATCGTTCGCGCCGTCGCCAAGGACCAAATCGTGTGGTCCGGCCAAAAACTTCTTGATCATTTTCATTGCGGCCAAGGGAGAACTGCAGTCCGGAGCCACCATGAGACGATGAGGGACAGCAACCCTGATAGACCTACCGTTGAAACTCATGCGACGGGCAATCACTCCCAAGAAGCCCAAGACTTCTCCCTTTTCGGACCGATAGACCAACGAGGGAAGCTCGTCGTCGTGCCAGGGGCTGTCGAGAAAGACCGTCTCATAGTATGATCTCAGGCCCTCAGAGGGCTCATCGCCCGCCGTTCCGAAGACTTTCGTATGTATCTCTGCTATCGCCGGAATATCTTCTTTCAGACAGCGATCAACAAGTTCCATGTGCCCTCTGCGTAAGTCGGGTTTGCTCAGCACTCATCCGACACCTTACGAATCGACCGCGGCCGGATGACGCCATGAATTATGATAATATCTCTTCGACCTTGTCCACTAACACCGGCGGAGTATGGAGATAACGCGTCGCATGACGCTTCGCCTCGATGTCGTGATAGACACGCGCCACCTGCTCGCTCGTCAGCCCCGACGCCACCGCCACCTCCTCGCAAGAAAGGCCCGTGTTCTTGCCGTACAGACAAAGGTCCATCACGTCGTACGGAACCGAAAAATAGAACTCCTCCTGGCTCTGCGGCATCGAATACGTGTCCGTCGTTGGCGGCCGACGGCAAATCTCCTCGGGGACCCCGAGAAAGGGCGCCATCTGATACACCTGGGTCTTATAAAGGTGCGCGATCGGCTTGATATCCGCCGACCCGTCCCCCAGCTTCACAAAGAAGCCCTGGTCGTACTCCTGACGGTTCGGCGTGCCCGTCACCGCATAGTTCAGACGGTCCGCATGGTAATATTCCAGCATCTTACGCGTCCGCTGCTTGAAATTCGTCGCCGCCACGATCCCCAGATACGCCGACGGCGTCAAGCGAACCTTCCGCTGCTCCCCGTCCGGAGACTGAACGACCACCGAAAATATCCGATACGTGTCATCATCCAACACCCCCGGAAGCACGATCTTGCATTTGAAGTCTGGACCATACTCCGGAACCACGCTCCGGATCGCCTCATCCCGGCGCCGGTAACAACCCACCGCCTCCAGAATCGGCGTAATCTCCTCGCAGACCGTCTCGATGCCCAGATGCTCACTGATCAGTTGGCCCAACATCGGCGTCTCCGAGGCCGAATCCTTCTCCGGCATCAGAAGGCCGAAGACGCGCGCCTGGCCCAGAGCGCGAACACACAGCGCCCCGACGACGCTGCTGTCGATGCCCCCGGAAAGCGCCACCACGACGCCTCGTTTCCTGAACTGTTTGAGGACCACCTCGCGAAGGGCCTGAACGATCTTCTCCGTCTCTGCGGCACAATCCAGTTTCAACGCTTCTGTAGAAAATGTGGTATTCACCATTATGTGAGTCTCCTAATCTGTTCTTCAGCCGTCCGTCAATTCTCGCTGTACGTCGCGTCGCTTCCTCAGTTCTGCCTTCAGGATTTTGCCGGATTGGCCCTTGGGAATCGAATCGATGAACTCAATGTGCGTAGGTTGCTTGTACGCAGGCAACATACTCTTTAGCGTGCTCCTGATCTCGTCCTGCGTCAGGTCGGCATTTTCCCGCAACACAACAAAAGCTTCGATGGCCTCGCCTAAAATCGGATCATCTACACCGATAACCGCGGCTTCGTGAATCTTGTCGATCTCAAGTAGCGCCTCTTCGATCTCCTTGGCGCTGACCCGGAAACCACCAATCTTGATCATGTCCTTGGATCGTCCCACAACATAGAGATAGCCTTCTTCATCCATCTTGCCAAGGTCACCGGTATGATAGAGGCCATTCTTCAATACCTTGGCCGTCTCAATCGGGTCGTTCCAATAACCGACCATCAGATTAGAACCTCGCGCCACGATTTCCCCGGCGCAGTGGGGCGCCAGGGGATTGCCGCTCTCATCGACCACAAACAGCTCCACATTCGAAATCGCCTTGCCGACAGAACCCCATTTTTCGGACAGCACGTCAGGATCGAGATAAGACAATCTCGGCGCCGCCTCCGTCGCCCCATACATGACAAACAGCCTGGCAGGGGCGAAGACCTCCGCAACCTTCTTCTGGATGCTCGGAGCCATCGAACCGCCGGCCTGGGTCACGTAGCGCAGCTTCTCAAATGTGAATTCCCGCACCCGTGATCGATTGAGCAAAATCAGGAAGGTGGAAGGGACGCCCGCAAAACCGGTTACCTCTGTGCTCTGCATGGTCTCCAGAACCGCCTCGGGAAAGACGAACCGATTGTCTAAGACCAACGAGCCCCCGACGCACAAGTGAGTGGTGAGCAGCGACTTGCCATAGATATAGAAAAACGGCAGAACAACCATGATCCTGTCCCGCTCCGTCAATTCGAGGTACTCAATAATGGAACGCGTGTTGCTGACGACGTTAAGGTGCGAGAGCATGACACCCTTGGGGGTGCTCGTGCTGCCCGTCGTGTAAACAATAGAAGCGAGATCGACGTCTATGCCTCGTGTCCCGGGGCGGCGGGCATCTCCACTATCATATATCTGGCTGAGGCGAATTGGGTTGCAGTGTCCGATTTCTTCGTATGCTGACAAGTCCTGCTGCTCAACAATGACGTCCCTCACTTCGGGGGCCTTTCTCAGCGCCGGAACAAGGCAGCGCGAATGTCGCTTGCTTGTGACTATGGCTTTGGCGCCGGAGTCATTCAAGGCATGAGTCACAGTATCCACCGTCGTTTCCGTATTCATTGAGACTTCAATCGCGCCGACTTTGAGAACCGCGAAATAGGCGATGACATAGTCGAAGGAGTTTTCGTACAATATGGCAACCCGGTCACCCCTGCGAATACCGGTCTCCTTCAAGTAATTGCCCAACTTGTTGGAAAGACGGTCTATTGCCCCGTAGGTCATCCACTCCTCCTTGTACCATAGCGCCTCCTTGTCCGGGTATTTCTGAGCTGCGTTTTCAAGAAAATGATTGATCTGCATGGACGCATCTCACTCGGAAACAACAACTTCATGTCCGCCCGTGACAGCGTCCGCAGGCGAACCTTCGCCTTTCAGCAGTTTCTTGTCGATTTTGCCATTGGGTGTCCTGGGCAGCTCGTCCAGGAACTCGACATATTTCGGCACCATGAAACTTTCCATGTTCTCGGTACAGTATTTCAGGATCTGCTCTCTGGTCAGCCGCGCCGACGTTGTCGGCACGATGTAAGCTTTGATGGCCTGTCCAAGAATCTCATCCGGCAATCCTACGACAGCCGTTTCCGAAACACCCTCCATACTGCAAATCGTATTCTCCACCTCCTTGGCACTGATCCGCTCGCCCTTGCTCTTAATCATGTCGTCCTTTCTACCCAGGAAATAGAGAAATCCCTCCTCATCCCGGCGGAAATAGTCACCCGAATGGAGGACCATTTCGCTGGGATAACGCCCTCGCTTGTAGGCCCGGGCCGTCATTTCCTGATCTCGCCAGTAGCCTTGCATAACGTTCGAGCCTCTTACGATCAGTTCCCCTGTCTCACCCGGCGCCACCTCGTCCCCGCCTTCATCGACAACGAAGACTTCACAGTTCGGCATCGCTTTGCCCACCGACGACGGTCGTCGATCCAGCTCCTCCGGCGGCAGGTAACTCACCCGCTTGCATTCGGTGAGCCCGAACATGGAAATCATCGTGACATGCGGGAACAGAGTCCTGAGCTTGTGGATGTGTTCGACCGGCAGCGCGGCGCCGGTATTGGTCATGTAGCGAAGCGAGCTGAGATCATATGCTTCCAAATCTTCAAGCTTCAGAAGCATCGCCACAACCGTGGGGACGATCGGGAATCCGGTGACGCCTTCCTTTCCAATGCGTTCCAGAATGCTGTGAAGGTAGAGAAAAGACCTCTCAAGAACCACCGTTCCGCCGAACATAAACGCCATGATAACCTGATACAGACCGTAGTCAAACGACAAAGGAAGGACATCAAGAATGACGTCCTCTTCGACGTTTCCGACATACTGAATGATACTCCGGGCCGCCGAGATCATGTTATGGTGTGTGGACATCACACCCTTGGGCTCACCGGTCGAACCTGACGTATAAATCAGTGTTGCCAGATCCACATCAATACACCGAGGCAATCCGCCGTCTTTTTCGCGCCTTGCGGTCTTGGCGGTGAGATCTGAGAATATCCCATCCCAACTCAGCAGGGATCTCGAGCCCTTCTGCGGAATGCGCTCCGCCGGCCCTACCCAGATCACCTTACAGTCTCCCGCCCCGTCACCGAGGGCATCATTGACGACTCTGGCTTTGCTGGTATGCGTGATCAAGACGTCGGCGCCGGAATTCCTCAGAATATACCTCAGCTTGGCTCCTTTGATCGAGCCCGCCAATATGACAAAAGCGCCGCCGGCCTTCAAAATGCCATATAACGAGATCACCGTTTCAGCGGAATTGTCCAGAAGCACGACCACTCTATCATGCCGCTGAACTCCTGCGTCCTTCAGAGCGAAAGCCAGGTGGTCGGTGTGCTGCTCAAGAGCCTTGTACGTCCAGCGTTGCTGGCCACATATCAGGGCCACCTTCTCCGGCAAACGCCGCGCAGACCGGGAAAGCCAATCATGTACTAAAGTCGGATCGAATTCAATCATTTGTGTACTTCCTCAATAGTCTTTTCGTTCTCACTACGCACCCGACTCTCATCTCACGCTCTGAATCCAGAGTCAGTGCCCTTCCGACAGATAGGGTCAGGAAGGCGTTCACGCCTATTGTTCGGCGTGTCCTACCTGTAGCTTGCACACAAGGCGGCCAGTCAATCATCGGGCTTTAGGACACGCACTCAGCTTCCTTTGCCTGCTCAAGCGTAGGTGGCGGTGACTCCCTGACATGCTTTGTTGCATTGTACTTGGCCTTGAAATCCCTTATCGCTCGCTTCACTTGCGCTTCGGTGAGATTCATCGTCTCGCAAACCTGCTCCATGGGAACGTCATGTTGCCATGCATAGAGTAGAAGATCGAGCGTCGTGTAAGGGATGCGGAAATAAAACTCTTCGTCAGTCACCTGTGAGCTCCATGTGTCCGGACTCGGAGCTCTCTCGATAATCTCGCGAATGACACCAAGGTATTCTGAGAGTTGATATACCTGGACTTTGTAGAGATGGCTGAGGGGCTCAATATCCACTCCGCCGTCGCCGTATTTCACGAAGAAACCCTGGAGCAGTTCCGTCTTGTTGGTTGTCCCACACACAATGTAGTTCTTCATCTCCGCGTAATAGTAGAGATGCATCATCCTTGTTCGCTGTTTGGTGTCGGTGGCCGCCACCAATCCATTGAGCATCTTCTTGCCAAGCCGCGCCGACTTCACGTGGCCTTTGCCATCATCAATGCTCAAGGTAAAGATGTTGAAAGAATCCCTGGAGAGAAAGTCCGCCGGGAGAGTGATCTTCGAGGTGTACCCTTCGCCGTATTCCGGAAAGACCTCCCGTATCACGTGATCTCTCTTCTGGTAGGTCCCAAAAGCTTCGAGCACGGGCGTAATATCAACGGTCTCTGTTTCGATGCCCAGTTCCTTGGCATGTTTTGTTGCATACTCAGCGCTGACCGGGCTCGAGTCCTTCTCGGGAAGAACCAGCCCAAATACGCGGTCCCTGCCCAATGCTTCCACACACAGGGCGGCACATAATGCGGAATCGATGCCCCCGCTCAGCCCAACCACAGCGCCTTCACGTTTCGCTCCACGCACGTACTGTTGGATGAACGAACCGATGCGTTCGACCTCTCTCCTGCAATCGATTGTAAGAACGTCTTCATTGAAATCCATGATGACCTCCAAAACATGAAGTATCGCAACACACCACCGACGGTGGGCAATGGCTGAATGATGCAGGGATTACATGTCTGCGCCGTCTCCACGAACACGGCCGCCCGGCTTCTCCGAGGCCACGATTGTTGTGTCCGAATGCCCAACGGACTTTATCGCACAGGACCGCACGGACGCATGATCAGCCCGCAACACCGACCTTTGTTCCCAGATACAACGCTATATTGTCAACCGTATCAAAATTCTGTGGAACAAGTTCGTTGTCCTCAACTTTGATGCCGTACGTCTCTTCCAGAAACATCACAAGCTCCAGGATACCTGTCGAATCAATGATGCCCTCTTCCAGAAAGGACGTATCCCCCCTCACGGCCTCCCCGTCACCAAACAGGAAATGCTCCACTACGAAATTGCGCACCGTTTCTTCAATAGAACTCATCTCGCACTGCCTCCATATAACATAGTTTCTCAAAAGGGTAGTTCATCGTCCCCCGCCCCGGCCAACAAGTCCACCTAGGAATTCCGCAATCCGCTGGGCCACCGCTTCAGGCCTGGCCGCCCTCTTCGTCACTACAAAGGTCTTGAGCCGTCTGATCTTCTCCGGCAGCTCATCCGCATCATACGCTACCAGCATATGGCCAAGCTCTTCGAACTTCCTCACGATAGCCATCTGATGATCGTTGACGGCCTCACCGTGTCTCTTTAGTCTGGGCATGACAAGCAACGGCTTGTTTCTATCCAGCGCCATTGAAATAGTCCCCATTCCGGCATGACTGATTATTGCAGAAGCTTTCTGTATACAGTCATCGAACGCCTGCTTTTCCATATATGGGACTGCTCGAAAGTTGCGAGGCTGGTATGAAGTCTCACCGATCTGCCCGTACATCTCTCCGTTCAACTGTCCACTTTCAAATGCCTCGTCCACAGCCCGAACGAGACGATCGAACGGAAATTGTGAGCCAACGGTCAGAAAGATCATATGAGTGAACCTCTATATTCCACTCCACTGTACTTGGCGACCAGCTCAGGCCACTGCACTAGGCACAAATCCGATATACGCCTGACCATTCGCCCCGACAGGGACATTTTTTCGACATTGGCAATACTATCGATCCATACGATCTTCGCGCCGAACAGTCTGGCGGCGAAACAGAAAATGGCCAGCGGCAGAGAACCCGTGGTTACGACAACATCGGGGCGTTCTTGCATGGCGATCCTGAAACATCGAACAAGAGCGCACAGGGCGTTCAGCGGTTTTCGGCGATTGCACTCACCGATAACGTAGACCGGCCCCCATTCCGCCAATCTATCGGCCAATGACTCCAGCGTCGTGACGCAAAACGATGGAGCTTGAGGCCAACTCCCAGACATCTCCAAGAGTTTGAGAAGCTGGTTCATATGACCTCCGGCAGAGGCTCCGGCACAGATCTTTAGCATCTCTTGTTTCTTCACGGGCATACTTCTTGACAGTATTCGTCAATCAGGTCTTTCGTCTGTTCCATATGCGCTTTACTGGAGGCACCGAACAATACCGACTTCACATTCTTTAGGCCCATCACATATCTGATTGCTTCCTCCGGCGGCACGGCACCTGCCGCCATGATAGACATTGCCAATGCGTCGAAATGTCTGTTCTCCAGCGTATATTCATAGGAGGGCACGTCGGGATTCATCTGAAAACCAACCTTGTTTATTGCAGCACAAACAACGGGACATTCAATGCCGCACTCGAGAAGAAAATCCACGAGCCTCGGCATATTCCGCGTCATGAAGCCCGCCCTGACCTCATATTTCTGTTCGACATAGGCCGCGAACTGACTGAATACTTCCTTTATGCCTATCCCCAGCAACAAATCCGTGACCACATTCTGCAGGAATATGATCCTTACGTTGAGGTCCCGGAACATCCTCATCTCCACGTCCACGAGGATCTTCATGACCTCTATCGGATTTTGATTCACGATCACGGCTCCCCCTCGGGCTACCAAACTGGCCACCTGGCCCGCTGTGCTTCTGGCGATGATCTCGTCCTTTATCGTACCGACAATCCCCTTCTCGTTCACCGAATGGGCATATTTGTACGCATACGGCAGTACCGGATAGAGTCTCAGGTCTGCGTATTTCTCGGGATTGGCGCGAAAGTGATCACATATCTGGTGTACCCTGTCGTGGGTGCTGAAGGTGAACGCGTGGATGCCACACTCGTAGGCCATGTCCAATGTCTCTATGATCTTGCTCGTGTCCTGGAACTTCCTTGCTGTCGCAATACCCTTTTCCTCGGACATGTGATTAATGCCAAAAAACTGGTTATCGCCCAAAATAATACGGTCCATTCTTATCTACTCCTCGATGCACAGTCTTTTCTTATCATCTCAATGACACGGTCCGTCTTCAACGCTTCGGCAAAGGTGCATGACGTATCCACTCTCGTCTCATCAATACACGTGATGAAATGGTCGAGTTGGTTGGTGAAATCGGCGCCGCGCACTGAAAACCGGACTCCTTTCTCCAATTCAGGCAAGTAACGAACGTTCCAGTTCTTCTGGAAGCGACCGTCACCGTTTGCCTCACGCAAGTAAAGACGGTATTCCTGCCGATCCGCAACGATCTTTCCTTTTGTCCCGAATATCTCGATTCGATTGAAAGGTCTGCGAAAAGACTCGTCGCTCCAATTGACCATGATGTTCCCCGTTATGCCGCACTCGTGCTCCAATGTCGTGTAAACAGCATCTTCAACATGACTTGAGTATATGCTCTTGAGCACGCTTCCCGATGCCGATGTGGCCGTACCGAACAGGTAATGCGCAAAGTCGATACAGTGTGAGGCGAAATCCAACATGCAGCCGCCCCCCATGTCCTTTTGGGCTCGCCAACTTGATTTCGACGCCTTGAGCACGGTACGACCGTACATTTCGTCCTTGTAGTGTATAATCTCCCCGATCAGACCTTCGTCAAGAAGCTCCTTAACGGCAGAGAAGACATCATTGAAACGTAAGAAGTATCCAACCTGGTTGACCAGCTTGTTGCCGTTAAGCATTGCGACCAGTTGTTCTCCTTCCTCCGCAGGTAAGGAAAAAGGCTTCTCCACAAAAATGTGAAGTCCTCGTTCTATCGCCGCTTTCACGATCTTCGAATGAGATATAGTCGGGGTGGCCACGATCACAAAGTCCATCGCCGTTTCATCAAGCATCTTCCTGTAATCGCTAAACAACTTCAGAGAGGTAAACCTCTTGAGGTTTTTGAGCATGAACTTGGATGAATCACATACGGCAACAAACTGAACATCAGGATGCGTGTTCAATATCGAGTAATGGGTCAGTCCCATTCTGCCAAATCCGATTACACCGCCCTTTAACATTTTGTTCACTCCTGCATATAAGAACTCAGTACTTCCGTAAGTCTCTGTGTTCACTCGAACATGCTGTGTCTCTAAGTCACTTTTAATGGAATCAGCTCATCATTCTCAAACAGCGCTTCTGACACCAGCCGCGCTTTGTTTTCCCAAGAGGCATTTTCGACCCTTCTCCTTCTTGCAATGGTTCGTTTCTCGTTATCCTCCTTCAGAGCTCGCCTTATACAATCGGCAAACTCGCGTGCCGTCTTGGCTTCATAAACAACGTCGCGATAACGCTCCAGCTCGGCAAAAGGGGTACTGACGATCGGTTTTCCAAGTGCGAGGTACTCTTTGAGTTTTATCGGGTTGCAGGCTTGAATCCACCGACTCTTTCGCCAGGGCATCGTGGCGACATCAAAATATTTACCATAGTGAGGTATCTGCTGATAATCCTTCTGCCCAAGAAACCAAACATTCTTCCTGCTCTGTAGACCGGATATATCTGCGGACGCGTTTCCAACAAATACAAAGGACAGGTCCGGCAGCAGATCCACGACCTCTTCGACGAGGGCGATGTCCGATGTGTGGTCATCTATGGCGCCAAAGAAACCAACAATAGGCTTTGGTATGCCGGCCATATCGTCAGGCTTATACGGATCCTGCCCCGCTGTCGAAAACAATTCATAATCCACGCCATGGTCCAGATAGAGGGCCTTTCTGCACTGATCGGCCTCTTCGTCATACAGCATTCGATTTACGAATATTGTCAGATCTGCCGAGGTTTTCAATCTGCGATCATAGGACCTGATTGTATCGCCGTCCGTATTTGGATATTCTTCGAAACGGTCCGTCCGTTGATACACAAGATGTCCTTTTCTCATCTTCAGCGCCGTATCACATGCCGCCGGACACGCCACCCATACGATGGGATTATCCAACGACAGTTTCTTCGCAATACGACCGATCTGACGACGGAGGACGATCTCGTTTGCACCTCGCGCCCAGGCGATATGATGCACAGGCAGCGTGAACGGGCTATACACCCAGAATCCCGCGTCGGATTTCTTGAGACCCGTCAATATACTTCTCGTCTTGCGCATGAATTTGTGAGTAAAACTCTTGCCGCCGCCGGTATTCTTCTGGAGGGTCGGCTTTTGCATCACAATAGAGTTCACGTATACCGTTGTCCCCATGCGAGCAAATCGGCGCATCAATTGCATGTCAATGTGGCCCCGATTCTTATACCACCAATCCTCGCCGCCAAAGCAAATGACGTCTACATGCTTCTGGTTTTTCATCTCGCCGTCTGCCAAAACGAGTATCTACGCCTTGCCGCAAGCCCCGCTATTCTTGAGCTTTTCATCCAATGCGTCCGTATTTATCAGGAGTCTCTTCCAATCAAAAAGGCAATAGAAACCGCCTGTCAAGTAGGTTCCGGCCGTCCTCATCGCGTTCTCGCGTTCGTTTTTCTTTATGAGTGCTTTCAAAATCCAATAGGGAATTCTTAGAAACAAAGAGAAGGCCATGACAGCACGGGCCAGTTGAAATACCAGCTTACTTCTATGGAGTCTGAAGAAGACTAATTCACTACCATGGAGCTGTAGTCTAAACTCCTTGGGCATTTGTTTTGTCGTCTGGCCCTTATGATGGATTATCTCAGCCTCGGGTGTAAACAGGTTCTGCCAGCCACTCTTCTCAAAACGATAGCACCAATCAATGTCGTCCCCATAGACGTAATATGCCTCATCCATCAGACCTACTTGCTTTATGGCCTCTGCCCGCACCAAGGCAAAGCAGCCACATATTGTCTGCACTTCCCTAACATCGTTATAATCCCACCATGTCATCCTCTCTCTTCCAAAAAACTTGTTTTGAGGGAAAATCTTGTTGATGTACAGCGCTGACAAGAGCATATTCAATAGGGACGGGTACATGAAGCAGTCTCTCTGCAACGTCCTGTCCGAATTCAGCACTTTGCAGCCAACTACAGCCGCCTCAGGATGGGAATCTGCAAATGCGACCGTCTTTGCGATCGCGTTATCCAAAACCACCGTGTCCGAGTTCAGGAGCAAAACATACCGTGCCTGACTAAGCGGAATCGCCTGGTTGTTGGCTCTTATGAAACCTTCGTTCTTTTCATTCTCGATTATTCTGACTTCCGGGAACTCTTTCCTCACCATCTCGACGCTTCCGTCCTTCGAGGCATTGTCAACGTAGATCACCTCAAAGGAAATCCCTTTGGTCTGGTCAAAGACTGACTTCAAGCAGTCGTATAGTAACTGCCGAACATTCCACGCAACGACGACGACGGATACATCCATCACACGTGTTTCCGTATCAATGAAATCATTACGCTTTTTAACATCCACATTCGTACCGTTGCTTACACGTTCGACTTTGTTACGCACCATATGAACCCTTACCTCTTGAGTGAATTATGAGCTCTATCCATTAGGCGCCAGATAGTCCTGACCCATGCACAACGGCAAGCATCGAATGCTCCAATGTGGTATACTTCTTCTCCCCCCATCCTGGATTTGAATTGAAAGACATTCGGATTCTTCTCAGGATCGATGCCACCCAGGTCGCACCATTTTTTCCCCTGCCGAAATGCCGTCACCGCAGCCTCATACCACATCAGATAAGAAGACCCACAAGACAGCCCCGCCTCGTTACTCGCCGCAAGTAAGACCACGGCTGTGTCTCCTAAATGGCTTGTCACATGGATTGAAGCGGCCTCTCCCGCGTGATAGATGACGATCATATTCAGTTTCTCGTTCTGGGAAAGGATAGGCTGAGCTTTGAGGAACTGCTGCAATTCCAAGCCTTTGAATCCCTTACGTTGAAGCGAATCCGCATATAACTTCTCAAGAATGGCACAAAACTCCTGCCCCTGGCCATGCTGCATTTGAATCTCAGCTTTCTCCGCCTTCTTGAGGTCTCTGCGAAAGCTCTTCCGCAGCCGCTTCCGGATTCCTTCCTCGGAATCATCCACCTTCACAACAAAGGTACGGTAGCGTCCATAAGAGGCAGACGGTCGAAAACCAGCCGTTGTTAGGACCTGCGCTAAATCCCTTCCCATTGCATCATCACGTACATTCGGCACCAACCTTAGAACGTCAACCCGGTCTCCGACATAGGCGTCGCGCAAAGCCCGAAATGCTTCCGTACTGTTTAACACGCCATTTTCTCCTCGAACCAACGGTCCCCATTGAACATAGCCGATCCTCAAGCCTAAAAGCTTAACGGTCTGAACACGAACCTGACAGATGGCGACAATGTGATTGTTCTCATTCCTGACCACCGCTCGACTAATGTGCTGACCGTCGATTTCAGCCCGCACTTCCTGATAAGGCCATGTTTGATATATGCTGTAATCGGCGAAATGAGCAGCATGTTGCTCCCATTCACTTCGGTTCACTTGATCAATATCAACTGTGTACGGCATAGGAGTTCCACAATTGTTAGAGCTCGTCTCTTCAGCCTCAGCGAATACTGCAGCGCGTTTAGTGCGTGCTTAGTTTCTTGAAGACCTTGATATTGTAGAATTGATCATTATCATAATCTTCAAAGCTCGTCCGATGTTCGTACAGATCCTCAATGGTATCCTTTATCGTATACTGGGGTCGGAAGCCTAAGTGTGTCTTCGCTTTGTCCATCGTGACTTTATAGTTTCGAAAATCCTCGATATGCTTTATCGTGATGCCAATTCTCTCCTTTGTAAGTCGTTCCACTTCGTATTTCACCATGTCTCCAACCTGGCCAACGGTATAATTGTCCGATGCGATATTGTAAACACCGCTCGTAGAGTAGTCCGCCTGGATGGCCCTCAAATACGCATTGGCTGCATCTCTGATATCAAGAATGGGACGCCAGATAGAAGGATTGTTCACCGTGACATGCTTCTCGCTCATAGCGAATTTGAACATCGTATTGACAATCAAATCCAGCCTCATGCGCGGGCTGAAACCTGAAACAGTGCCTTTCCGCAGAGCGATGACCGAAAACGTCTCATCGTGGAGTTGTATGACGCCTCTTTCACCCTGTAACTTGGATATGCCGTATGGGTAGTTGCACGTCGCCGGGCTGTCCTCATCGTACAGTTCATTCACCGTGTACCCATAAACCGAGCATGACGATGCATAAATAAAACGTCTCACACCGGCCTTCTTTGCCGTGAAGGCCAGATACGAAGGCAACGCGGCGTTATAGATAAAGTTCTTGGATGGATCGAATTCGGCCATTGGATCGTTCGACAGGCCCGCCAAAAAAATGATCTGATCATAGATTTCCAAGTCTTTTTCCGTGCACCCAAAGAGGTCCCTTTTGGCCACCTTGACGCTTTCGGGAAGACAGTTGCCAAACCACATCAAATCGACGACATCGATGTCGTACCCACGTTCCAGCAGAACCGGTATCAAATACGACCCGATATATCCTGCACCGCCTGCAATCAGGATTCTCATCTTCTACATCCCCAGTCTATTGCTCTATGCCTATTAGTTTGTTGTACTTATCACAGTTGAGTGACGTATCCATTGGAACATCAAAATTCACATCATTGATCGATAGCTTTCCAATATCCCTCGACCTATCGAGACTTCTCGCGTACTCGAATACGGTCTTCCTTTCACCACAAACATGTAGAACACCCAGGATGTCTCTATCGATCAATCTGCTAATCTTCCGGGCAATGACTGAAACGCTCTCTCTGCTCGTCCATTGATCGACAAACGCCTTCTCATAAGGAAAGACGTCGGGGCCAAATGTCGTCCTTATGATCAGCGATTTGTCGTACAATCTCACCGCACACTCTCCACCCAGTTTTGACCATGCATATTTGTTCACCGGAAAGACCGGGTCCTCCTCCGTGTAGTTACCCTTATTCCCCTTGAATACATAATCAGTACAAATGTAGATGAGCCGAGCGCTGGACTCCGCACACAGCTTCACGATATTCGCCGTACCGACAATATTGACCTCCAGAGCCGTCAAGGGATCCTTGTCGATGAGCGGGGGCGAGGTGAACGCTGCGGCGTGGATAAGCTGCTCGAAATCATGCACCCGTACATATTCCTTCATCTGGTCGTACTGTAAAATGTCAAACTCTTCCAAAGAGGGATAGATTAAGTCAGGCACGACCTTCTTAAATGCCGAGCCTAAAAGTCCGCTTTCCCCAGTAAAAATAACTTTTGAATGATCCACGGTTTAGTACTCCCGCATAATGACTGTCTCACAGTTTTCCATACACAAAGTTTTCGGCGTGCTCGCAACTCGTCCAGGCTTTGAAAGAATAACCATTCTTATCCTTGTCTGTGATCAGAGTCGTCGATGAGGCAACTCTGTCAAACAGGTTTCTTAACTTAGGATCACACAACGACCAGTCGATGTCTTCTGCCAAAGGTGATATTCCCGCCTCACAACCGGGGCTGTATTCGCCGGAGCAGAAGTACTCGATCATGGTATCCTCGGTAAAAAAGTTCCCGTGAGCAAATCCGGGGGGTACCCAGATCCACTCGCCGGAATCTCCTTTATGGTCTGCGGGCATGTCATGAAGGATAATCCGGCCAAAGGTTGGAGAGCCCTTTCGAATGTCCAGAATCATATCAACCATTCGGCCCGCCAATGTGCGCACGAGCTTGCCCATGTAGGGATTCCATTGAAAATGCAGGCCGCGAATCGTCCCCTCTTGAGAGTAACTTTCATTGCACTGCACAAATGCGACGTCTTTCATGGAACTCATTTCCGGATTACTGCCGAAATCGCTTCTTCGATAATGTTCCGTGAAATATCCCCTGTGATCGCAGAAACGAGCGAACTTAACGACCTTTATGTCTTCAATTGCCAAGGTGCTTACGCCCAATAGTTTCATAATTCAGCTCCCAAGAAATCCATGCCGGTATTACCCATAAGATTGACCTCTTTACGTCCTGCATAAATCATATCGGCTTCTCCGAATACGCTTTTCCCGAACGCACAAGCATCCTCTTCAGGCTTCTGAGAGGTCGGACAACCTGATAGGCGCCATTGGCCTTCAACCTGAAGGCCGTCAGGTTGTCGCGCGGTGAGACGACAAATCGGCCGATTCTCAAGCAGTCAACAGTGCCATCGACAATACCGGGATCTATTGTGAAACCTAATGTGTAGCCGGCTTTTCGAGTGGCGCTATGGACTCTGGCATCGTACGCACCATAAGGATAACATATAGCTGAAACGTCGTGGCCAACAATATGCTCAAGATCCTGTCTGGACTTGGTTAGCTCGACCTCCAACTCAGCTTCATTAAGGTCGGTCAGCGCCGGATGCGAGACGGTATGCGACAATATCTCAAAGCCCTCTCTGTCCAGTGCCGCGATCTGCGGCTCATTCATCACGATGTCATCCTTGTCGGGGCAGTCGGGCGCCATCGGCCAATCGGGACGCCGCCCGATATTTCCAGTGGGGACAGAAATCCCTGCCGGCAAACCATATTCTCTTAGAACAGGTAAAGCGTTTTCCAGGACACTCACAAACGCATCGTCAAACGTCACAGCCACAATGGTTCGATTCCCCTCTGTAGTCATACTGACTATGTCACAAGGTTTCACCACCCGGCACTCCCTGGCCAAGTATGCCATCTGTCGTCTGAAATCCTCCGCAAACACCCTGCTCACACCGTGATAGTACAGGATAACTCGCGCCGGACGCTTTCGGGTAAAGCGCAACACCACGGAATATAAGATCGCACAAGCAAACTCTATCAGGTTGAATACTCGCTTTAGCACGCGGTCGCAAATCCAGGTATCGCTTTCACAGGTTCACGGCCGGTCACTCAAAAGCTGCGAAATGGTAAGAAGACGCAACTTCTTCTGCTTGGCCATGTTAAGGGCTGATCGAACGAACTCTATGACTGACTCATCTCTACTGTCGTCACAGCGATCGAAATCATGAGCCAAAGATACTGCGCCGCCAGTTTTCTGAGCCAAGAGCGTGATTCTGCGGTTGTCGGGCTGCGCTGCCCACGTATCCCTTAAATCAAAGGACCAATAGACGATCGGTACTTTTCGAATCAGCAAGTACAACAAGCAGATCATATTTAGCTTGCCATAAGGGGGACGAAACGGGTACTTCTCTCGTTTCAGTTCCAAGGCAGCATCAATTGTCTCCCATCCTCGCTTGATGTCAGACAACGCGCGTAGCGGAGACACCTTCCAATAATGCAAATGGTCATAACCATGCGAGCATATCTCGTGCCCTTGTGCCGCGATTCGTTTGACAATCTCTTCGCGGCCCGCAATATTCCTGCCAAGCAGGAAGAACGACGCCTTGACGTTATGCTCATCCAAGATGTCGAGAATGGCGGGTGTCAGTCTGCTTCCGGGGCCATCATCAAACGTCAGAACGAGAGCACTCGACTTCGCTGCCTTATCGCCCAGCCAAATGCGCAGGTACCTGCCATGTACGTACGGAACACACACATAAAGAAAACCCGCTGCGCAAACACCAAACGCGATCAGCAACATAGTGGACTGACTACTCCCGAACATCAGCTCGTGAGCCTTACACGCCCTGACTGTTCACCTGATAGAACTCTCCGCCGACGTTTCTTAGCATAGGAAAGGTTGGCCGGCTCACCACTGCCGGCATAGCCCCACAACAGCCCAGCATAATGTAGTAGAGTGTCAGGGGAATATCATAGATGGAAACCGTCCAGAAACCAATCCACAGGCCGAATAAGGCCGCTGCCAAACACCAGACCAGCCATTTCTCCGAGTGATGCATGGCCAATCTGTCGCTGTAAATAAGCCTCTTAACAGCGGCAATATTCATCGCCAAAAAAGGGATCAGACCGATCAGTCCGGCGCGGCACAAGACCAGGATGTAATGGTTCACGATATCGGTAAAACTGCGACGATCAATGATGGGCCCCCAGCCGGGATCGACATCAGGACCGAAACCGGCTATCCAGTGACCGTTCATTCCTCCTTCAAGAAGAGCGACTTCGATCAGTCGGCCGCGATACCAGGCCGAGCCACTGCTGAGAGTGAACCTGTCGATGACCTCAAAGAAGTGCCGGTTACTGGTGATTTCGATAAGCGCACACATCACGATAATCATAGCGGTCACGGCCTTCCACGTTTTTCGGAAACGATAATAGGCAAGAAACACCATGGCGGATAGAACGGATAGGGCCGGCCCACTCGACAAACAGGAAAAAAGCCCAACACACATGAACCCAATGCCTATCACATAAAGTAACCAATGTTTTCTCCCTTGTCCGAAAAGCCCTACGCACATCGGACCAAGCATCGAAAAAAACAGGCCGAACATGATCGGATGTGAAAACACAACATTCGCGCGCGTCAAGCCGATACGGGACATCGGGGAATACCCAGTACTCGCCTCCCACGCATAATAGCGCATCATAAAGCCGGCCGGATTGTGCCCTGATAGACACTGATACAAACCTATGGTCGCCAGAGGGACTGCCACGACCAATATCGACTTGAGAAACAAGAGATACTTCTGTTTGTCCGTGATGATAAAACGCACCGCGAAGTATGGCAGCATCATATCAAAGACCCTCCCGGCGCGATTCTCAAGAAATGACCCCAGCGTGCGAGTCGTTGCGGCCCCAGCCAGAAGTTGTGCCACGAAGTATACGATGAGGAGCTTGTCGAGCCAAACGAGTTTGAATCGACTGGGCAGCTTGGTTTCCAGATACAGCTTCCCAAATAGAAACAGAATGACGATCCTGTGCACCGTAAAGTCGACCGTCCCTATCGGAGCAGACAGATACGACGGGTACCAAACCAACACAGCAAAGTAGGCGATCAGCGCATGAATCGGCTTCAGGAAAAATATGAGTGCGCATGTCGCCAGGGCTGTAACAAGAGTCACACCGGCCATCAATTATCCTCTACACGATCATTCGATTCTTATCGACGGTAGAGCACCATCTCTATCACACTCAACCGTCCAAGATGGACAATCCGCAAGTTTGAACAACGTTTGAAACATAAGAAGCTGAGCTTCTGCGATTAGGACCAGGCCAATCCGAAGCCATGATCCCCAGAGATTTCGTTATGAAACAGGCATTAAGAACGTCTCAAAGCCGTCCTGGAGTTCGTCAATATCCTTGTCCCACCAACGCTCGACCTTGAGCTTGTGAATGGTGTCTTTGTCGAAGCGATACCTGATAATCTTCGCTGGGTTTCCTGCCACGATCGCGAAATCCGGGACATCCTTGGTGACAACTGCTCCGGCTCCCACAATGGCACCATCCCCCAGCTTGCTAACTCCCGACAAGATGATTGCATTCTCTCCAATCCACACGTCATTTCCGATCTCAATGTGGGTCCGCGGCCTAAGATCTTCCTCCACATAACCATAGCCGGGATGATAGAAAAATGGATGCCCGGACTTAAGGGTCATCGGATGATTGATATTGATAACATGAGTTCCGTTGGCAAAGGAGCAATACCTGCCGATTTTCACATGAGGTCGAATATTGGTCAAATCAAAACACCCACCATAGCTATACATCCCAATATCAATCTGGTGGTAATGCGAGTAGATGCGGCGAATGGTTGTTGATCGCATCTGTCCGTGTTCCAGCTTCAGCACGACCCGCCTGATGACGCTGCGAAGCCGCCGACTCTTGATACGATACATCCTGTACAGCAACTGTGAGACTACACATGCCCCGGCCATACCGTGCACCTGCAAAGTCAGTCATCTTCAGTGTAACACGCCGCCGGCCACCGTGTCATTGTCCCGCATCAAGACGAAGCGACCCATCTCAGCGATTGTCTCAAAAGGATCCGTGCTCACGTACCCGTCCAGCTTGAGTGTCAGCTTCGCCACCTCCGTCTCTCGAAGCTCCTCAGCGTCTTTGGCGATGAGATCGAGACTGGAAGAGTTGATTCTCTCGGCGATCTTTTTCACTTTGCACGGTACTTGCTGAGTAGCGCATTTGAAATCGAGTGGCTCCTCTTTTTGCAGCGGTTGACCACTCATCCAGAATACCGTGGCGACGACCGTATTACTCACATTCGGCGAGCTATCTACCGGGCAGGCGACCTCTCCCCGCCTCACGGCTTTCAATGCGTGATTGTCCTTGAGAACCAGACCGATCGATTCGCCCGCTTCCGCCTCTTCGACACTTTCTTCAAACTTCTTGACCTGGTCGATGACGGCGGACTTGCCGGATGGATGGAAGATCACTTCCTGGCCGGTCTCTATCCTCCCGGAAGCCACCCGTCCCACGAGGACCTTTTCGCTGTCGATGTCGTAGATATCCTGAACGGGAAACCGCAGGACGGTCGCTTCAGCGGTCTTGGAGGATTTCAACTGATCCAACGCCTCCAACAGGGTCATTCCTTCATACCATAAAAGGTTGTCGCTGCGACTGGCAACATTATCACCCAATCGTGCGGAGATGGGAATGATCATTTCCGGCTCAACGTCGATATCCAGTTCCCGCAGGCGGACAGCAACCTTCTCGCTTAACTGATCGAAATGCTCCTCGGAGTAATCAACAAGATCCATTTTGTTGATCACGACCATGACCTGTTTGATACCCAAGAGGCTCAGCATGAAGGCATGCCGGTGTGTCTGTTCTCTGAGCCCTTCCTCGGCGTCAATCAGCAACACCGCCGCCTCGGCCTGTGTCGAGCCGGTGATCATATTCTTCAGGAACTGCTTATGCCCCGGTGCATCAATAATCGTATAATCGCGTTTGGCCGTCTTGAAGAATATCTGAGCCGTATCAATTGTCACGCGATTCGTTCGTTCCTCTTCCAGATGATCCATCACAAAGGCGAATTCCGGGGCCTCGTCCGATTCCTCGCTGACTCTTCGAACTTCATCCATTTTGTCGGGAGGGAGCGAATTCGTATCGTACAAGAGCCTGCCAATCAACGTGCTCTTGCCGTGGTCAACATGGCCAACCGCTACAAACTTCAGATTCTCACGCATCGTTTATGCCCTCATTTTCCGTTATTACATATAGCCTAAAGCACGTAACTTCTGCATCGTGTACGTATCTTCCTTATCCTGAGCCCGACCGGCCCTTTCCGACGTCGTGGTCGTCTCCAGCTCTTCGATGATCTCGTCCACGGTAGCAGCGTCCGACTCCACGGGATTGCAGCACGTCGTACATCCAATACTCCGATATCGCATGCCATCCCTGGCAAAGTAAAGTTCGGTAATCGGAATATTCTCCCGTCGAACGTATCGCCATATATCGACTTCAGTCCAGTGAAGCAGCGGATGCACCCTGATGTGGGTCTTCTCCTCCGCCTGGTTCTTGTACTGGTCCCACAACTCTGGAGGCTGGTCCTGATAGTTCCACTTGAACTGCTCGTCGCGCGGCGAGAAATAGCGTTCCTTCGCCCGGATCCCGTGCTCGTCCCGGCGAATGCCCAGGAGCAGCGCCTCAAAACCGTACTTGGCGATCGCCAGCTTGAGTCCCTCGGTCTTTAAGGCCGTGCAACACTCCAGCTTCTTTTCCGGCCCCATGCCGGCCGCAATCGCCGCTTCATTTCGTGACACACGCAGCTCCATCCCCCATTTCTTACTGTACTCGTCACGAAATTGATACATCTGCGGAAACTTGTAACCCGTGTCAATGTGCAGAGCGGGGAAAGGAATCTTACCGAAAAAGGCTTTCCGGCATAGCCAAACCAATGTCGTGGAATCCTTGCCTATCGACCAAAGGATAGCGAGTTTCTTGTAGTGGTAGTGGGCCTCACGAATAATGTAAATGCTCTGACTTTCTAATTCATCCAATCTGTCCATGTATCTAAGCTCCAGCTAATGTGGTTAGTAAATCAGGTGTAAAAGCGCTGCCCGAACCGTCCATATTGGCAGGCGGCGTGACCTGCAGTCTCTCCAATAGTGGTCGAGCGAGCATCATTATTTCAAGATTGTCGTCGGGTAGATCGATCCCACGAGCCACAATGCACGCGTCCTCATACGTATGCATGCCCCCTAACTCCGTCCTCTTGAAAACAACGTTGTCGCCCAAGCCCAACTTCAAATCGTAACCATCGTATGGAATGGCAATCAGATCGGCTGCCCTGCCAAAAGTCCCGTCCGCCGTTGCAACGTGTTCGGCCGGTAAAGTACAGACGCCCTCGCTGCCCGCCGGCCAGTAAATGTCCTCTCGCATCAAGACCTTCCTAATCACCCCACGGCCATTCGGATCGCGCAGCTTCATCAGGTCGTCAACAAGTTGCTCCCGTGTTTCCTGGTATTTCTCAAGAGGCACGACGCCCTGCGGCTCGCGTCCTGAGAGATTCACGAAAATACGGCCGGGAATCAGACAATAGGCCTGTGACCTCGCAGGATCGATAGACAGCGGATGTTGCGGCTTTTCTGCAGTACACGTCCAGCCCATCTCCACCAGATAGCGAGATAACTGCACCTCCTGTTTGATACGGCAAAAACCATGATCGCTGAAGATCATCAGCGGGACGCTTTCGGGCAAAATCTCCAAGACACGCCCTATATAATCATCAATCCGACGATAGTACGCAAAGAATGCCGGCGCAAACTCCGGATGGTTCTGTTCCATTTCCTCCCACAGGAAGTGATTGATCCGATCGCTACCCATAATATGCGTATGGAAAAAGTCCCAGCTTTCCATTTCCAAAAAGTGGAACATTGCTTCCATACGCTTATCGAGCGTCACGTCCAAATCCCCCAACATGGCACGCTTATCTCTGCGAGCCAAGGCCGCATCGCTGTCGACCCGATAGTCTATCGACCGCAAGTACTCGCAAACGCCGGCAGGATACGCAACCTTCTCTAAGGAAGGCGTCAAAAAGCCACCGATCTCGATCCCATTGATTGCCTGAGGTGGATATGTCGTGGGAACGTTCATGCCGAAAACACGCTTTTCTGCCCGTGACAATATCGCCCATATGTCATCGGCAGTTCGGGTGCGAGAATTCGGAAACATAAGCTCATACGTGCCCGGGCGTCTGTCAATGAAACCATATATGCCATGCTTGCCGGGATTGGCGCCCGTCATATAGCTTGACCAGGCGACACACGAGACCGTTGGTTGAACCGAACGCATCTTTTGCAGGCCGGTCTGAGATACAAGCGATGCCAGGTTTGGCATATCGCCCTGGTCGATCATCCTTCTGACCAGGCCGTATGGCACGCCGTCTATACTTAAAATCATGAATCTCGGACAAGGCTTCGATGTCGGCATAAATACTACCTCGTGCATTCGATCTTCGGCTCGCCGGACATGATAGGTACTCGACCCCAATCAACCAGATTCCAGACCCGCTCATAGCCATAATACAGCACGAGCTTGGCAACCACTTCCAGCGCGCCGACTTCAAGACATAAGGTCAGTTTGCGCGTGAATATGAGAACTAAGATCATCGTTGTCAGTGTTGCCAAAGCCCGCCACCCAAGCCCCTTGATTATGCTGCGCGAGCTGGTTTCACTGAAGTGCAGCTTAGCACCTTCCATCATAGGCCCCTCAAACGACTGTTTCCCGGCAATACGACTTGCCGCCGCCAATGAGTCCACGTTACACAATCCACGCAATCTGGTACATTTCACGGTTGGTGTTTCTGTTCACCTTCTGCGTCACATATAACCCAAATCCTTCAGTTGCTGCTGAATAACCTCCTGTTCTTCCTGTGTCATATCTCTCGTCTGTCCAACTGCTTCGGCACCTCCTTGAGCGATCTCACCCGGAGTGCGAACAGGATGGCGTGCCAAATACTCGGCCCTGATAACATCCGTCCGCACGTGCCCGTCCATACCTGGAGGCGTTGGTATATCAAACAGATGAAGGACGGTAGGTGCGATATCACAAAGCTGAATATTCTCTATCCGGCAATTCCGGATGTCCGGCCCGGCTGCAATGAACATCCCGTCCATTCGGTGAGACCCGGTGTGCCGAGACGAGTACGGCCTTCGTTCGAACACGTCTCCGTCCAGACGGCCTTTCAGCACGACACATCGCCAATCGTCAATCCCGACCATCACGTCCGGACCGGTGTTGGATTCACTATCCGATAAGTCACTCTTTTTCCACACGTCCACCTTGACGTTGTTCATGTTTGCAAAATCGCGCAGTTTCTGCTCAATTTCTTGACCAATCTCCTTCCTCTTTTGGACAGTATCGGCCAGTCGATCATTCACATATATCCCGCCGAACGGTATTGTGTGGCCGGGATCAAACGCGATACTGTTCTCGATGTCTATGTGGTCTATCGTTTTCTCGATCAACTTTTCCTTTGTTGCCCGCCCGTACTGATACAGTTTCGGAGCCAGCTTATGCAGCTTAAGTGTCTTGGCCATTGCCTTGCAACGCTTGAGGAACTCTTCCTTTGCATCGCCCAATGCTTTCTTCTGCCCCTTTCGCCAAACCAAATATCCCTCGCGTTCCAGCCAGACGTTGAGCTTAAAAACCGCCTCGTTAGGACCAAAACCATGATCGGAATGTACAATGACGTTTGACTGTTCACCCGCAATATCAACCAATTCACCTATACTTCTATCGATCCGAGTCCATATTTGCTTGAATCTCTCGTGGAGACCCCTGCTCTTCTGTCCTTCGTGGAGCGAATGGCGTTCATCAATATGGCGCCACATGAGATGCTGCAACCAATCCGTTTCCGAGAGTACGACCCAGAACAAGTCCCACTGTTTTTCCCTAACCAAATATGTCGCTACTCGAAGTTTCTTGGTGAGCACCCTCTTTAGATCCTTCAGAAAAAGCTCCACATCCTCATACCGCGCGTCGTGGTACCCGACGGTCATTTCATATTTCCCTCCCGCCGCTGTGTCGATTTCTTGCTTCAGATCGCGGGGAAAGGTGTACTCATTGTCCTCGGAAGTCCCAAGCCCTACAGATAAAAAGCCATTGACCTCATACGGCGGAAAACACATGGGATAGTTGAGTATGCCTACTTTTTTGCCCGCCTTACCGAGATAATCCCAGATCGATCTTCCGGCGTAGTCAGAGGAAGATATGTGTTGAAGGTCGTAGCTTTCTCCTTTCCGATACGTGAAATCGTATATCGAGGTTCTCTCAGGCTTCATACCCGTCGCCAAGGATATCCATGAAGGACCACTTATCGGCGGAATCGTACTGAGCATACGGCCGGACGCGCCTTTTGCGATGAGTCCCGCCAAGTTCGGCAACAGGCCTTCTTCTACGAGCGGCTCCACTACATCGAGTGTCGCGCCGTCGAGACCTATTATCAACATCTTGTTGCTCATAAGACACTTCCTCTAACGCGGCTTAGCCAACTTTACGGGCGAATGAATATAGCTCTTGATAGCTATCAGTCAAGAACATGACCACACCATTCACACACCGTCAACCTCATACCAGGACCAACACGCCGGTCCCTCCTCGGATTTCTTCGTCCTTGTCGGTCGTCATTGAGCGGGGCGACTCACAACAACTGCCCCTGCCGCGATCATCGCGACGAATACAACAAGCGCGATACTCAGAACCCATACAGGACGGTCTACTCCGCAGATGCCAAGCGCACCAACGACAGCAAGAATCGGCAGTGCCAGCAGGAGACCAACCAGATAGCAGCGCACGTAAGCACCGACCTTCAGATCGACAATTCTTCTGCACCAGAACACCTGCATCACGAGCGCGACGAAATAACCCAGAACGACAACAACAGCAGCTCCCAGCAATCCAAAGTGAACAATCGCCGGGTACATCAGACCGACAATGATCGCTACACGAAGCGCCGTGAAACGACGATGCAAGTGCGGTTGGCCCGTCGCCAGGTACGCCGAGGCGAAAATCGGTCCCTGGGTCTGAGCCAAGACCAACAAAGACAACACGGCCAATGGAGTCGTCACGGCAACATACTCAGGCCCGTACGCCAGCAGCAGTATGCCGCCTGCACAACTGGCCATGAACACCGCCAAAGGTATTCCAAAAGTTGCCGCTCCCTTTGTGGCCTGAAGAATCACTCGACAAAGAGAGTCCTTGTCATCCTGTTTCTCAGAGAAAGCAGGAAGCAACACCGGATTGACGATTCGACCAAACAGAAAAACGGGCAACTGCACAAGAGCCGCAGCTAAGAAGTACATACCCAAGTCATCGTCGCCAACAACTTTACCGAGCACCAGCACATCAGTCCGCAGCGCAATGATCGTCAGAATGGGCAGACCGAACATGCCGCGGGCAAACCGGAACAACTCGGCCAAATCTTCTCTATTGATTTTGAATGTCGGCCGGATCGGCACGAACAGATAAGAAAGCAGGCACATTATCGCAAACTCTGCCACAAAGCCGATGACCAGCGCCCACACACTGCGAAGCAAAAACGCAAGGACGACCGCCACGATAGATCCGCACACCCCGCTGCCCTGGATCAGCAGCACCACCTTGTCAAACTTGTACTTCTTCTCGAGCACGTATGCGCGCGGACTAACAAGCCCTCTGAAGAGGATCGCAAGAAAAGCGACCTGCAACAACTTCAGCAGCTCGGGTTTCCCATAGAAAGCGCTGATCCAGGGCGCCGTAAGAAACGCGACGACGAACAGAGCCACACCCCTAACAACTTGAAACCACCAGGCTACGTTCAGATAATCCGCCTCCGCGCCACGCTTGTTCTGGATAACGGACTGTTTGACACCGACTTCGGTAAAAGCCTCAAACATAGCCGCCGCCACCATCACGATGGCCATCAGTCCGAACTGATCCGGCGCCAGGATACGCGCGAGAATCATGTAACGCACGAACTTCAGTCCTCGTTCGGCGGCCGTACCGATGCCCAACACCATCATAGATCGGATGCCTTTTGCTTTGAGGCTGCTGCCTCGCAACTGGGCAATTCGGTCAGAAACAGACCTGCGAATGACGCCAGATGACATCACGCTAACGTTGACTCCGAACATACTTCGTCCCCGTCGGGCGCACCGGAGAATTTACAGAACACTTTGTAGTAACAACACTTATGCGGTCGCCGTCAGAACCACCTCTCCCCGCAGAATCTTGACCTATCTCTCGGCGCCGCCTGGGGAATCGATATATTCAACGGCCCTCACTCGCCCACGCTCATCCGGAAAGAAATCGAGTATGAGGTCGACCATCTCCGCCGCCGCAATTTGAACCGGATTCTCCAAAATCGCGCTGATCTGAACTTGCGTTACATAACGGGCAGGATTGCCGCTAATATTTGGAGTCCGCCATCCCAAACCGGAAAAAACACTGTCATCAGATGTTACCTGCCCATTCACGATGTAGAAGTTCAAAACAATGATCTCCTCGCTGCTCGGTGCGGGCCTGTGAAAGCGATGGATCAGACACGGCACCGCTCTGCCGGCACTGGAGGTGATCGCAGCCGCCCGAGTGCTGTCGTGTACCCACCCCCCGGCGACGTAGCAGATTCGCGGCCGGTGGCCCAGCATCGTTCGCGGGTGAGCCGTGTACGCGACGTAAACATTCACCCGCTGGTTATCCTCATCATTCGTGTACAGCCGTTTGAGCGATGCATCATTGCCCGCCGCGCGCTCGACGTTCGGCGGAATCGGCACATCCTTGCCAATCCAGGAACCTATCCGCTTGGGGAAGGCGCTGAGCAGAACCGGCAGGGCAACCGGCGTATCAACGACCACGCTCAACCGAGAGGCCAGGACACGATAGGCTATGCCGGACAACATCAAAAGCGCAACGGCCAGAATCCAAATGTACCACACCACCGCTTTGCCCGTTCCGCCACGCGTATGATCGGAATCCGCAACCGGCCTCGTCGCATATCTACGCCTAAACGTATACATCAAAGGATATAACTCCAAAGGAGTAGCCAAGATCTACACCACATCCCTGCCCTCCAACAGAATCCACCTCTGTGCTCCAACCATGCCGGTAGCTCTTCCGTGAAGGCACTGCGCAATCTTATGTTGGTAATCGGCGTTTTGTCAAGCCTAAATTGCCTAAATACTCACCCGCTTCTGTATAGTAGGGACCGGACTTAGCTCAAACGCCCTAACATACCATCTTAACCAGAATTATGTAGTCGCTAAGCCTCTGATTTACAGATACTTAAATAATTGCCGGCCACAGCAGAAACCCCATCGCGCCCGACTATCCTATCTCCGCATTTTTGTTTTCCAAAACTCACAAAGAAGGCAAAAATTCTGGCCGCCGCGCCAGAACTTCCGATAACATTGAACGAATCAAACTGGGCCAACCGCTCCGACACCTTCTCCACGCATTCACGGTTGGAGGCTGTTGCTGATCGTGCTGTCCCGCCCGCCGCCGTGCCCAGCCCCATCGTCCGATAATGCGCTACCAATTGAATTTCACTGCCGCTGGGGACCCGGCGCAAAGGAGACGAGTGTCTGGCAGCCGTCGGCCTCCCTCAGCGGCTCTTCTGCCACAGTCATGATCCACACTTCGAGCGCCAGCGTGATGGAAGTCAGATGACCACGCACTGCCGATCTGTGTGCGTTCCGCTGCTGTTTGGGCAGGCTGTGGCAATTTGTTCTGAGAAGGCGATACATACATTTTCCGTTCTCGTATTGCTGACGCCGCAGAGGGCTACTTTGCTAGCTCGGCCAGATTCTCTCAGCAGGCGATGCAGACAAGCATGCTTCGTTACCCTCGGTACCTTATGGCGCAATCGCTGGGCTCCTATGTTGAGACGACCCTGGACGTTGTAGACTGCCGCTTCGCCGAAAGGGAGTTGGCTCCGTCGCCCTTTCGGCTTATAATTAGCGAGTGCTAGGAAAGGAGAGTCCGTAAGGCTCTGGGGTGTTGCCTGTGCAGAATGGCTAAAGCGGCAAAAATATATACAGTCAGCCAGATCAATTCGCTCATCAGAGTAGCGCTCGAAGAAAGGCTGCCCCCCCGGCTCGTCGTCAGAGGTGAGATAAGCGACTGGAAACATCACACAAGCGGACACTGCTATTTCTCTCTCAAAGACGAAGGCGCGCTCTTGCCGTGCGTTATGTGGGCGAGCAGCTTCAAGAAAGCCAAGTTTTCGCCGGAGGACGGAATGGCGGTCCTGGCCACAGGCCATATCGACGTCTACGCGGTTGGCGGCAAGTATCAGCTCTATGTGGACAAGCTCGAGCCAGCCGGTGTCGGGGCCCTCCAACTGGCGTTCGAGCAAATGGTCGCAAAGCTGCGGGGTGAAGGGCTCTTCGACGAGGAGCACAAGAAATCGCTGCCGCCTTACCCGCTTCGAATTGGGATATTGACCAGTGAATCGGGGGCAGCGCTGCACGATATCACCGATAGCATTCGCAGCCGGTGGCCCTGTGCAAGGCTGTTCTTGTATCCGGTTCCCGTTCAGGGCGAGGGCTCAGCGAAAAGAATCGCTTTCGCTCTGCGCGGTGTAAACAGGCGGAACAAGGAACTCAAGCTGGACGTTCTCATCGTCGGGAGAGGGGGCGGATCGCTGGAAGACCTGTGGGCCTTCAACGAGGAAATCCTGGCCAGGGCAATCTTCGACTCCGAAATACCCGTTATCAGCGCGGTCGGCCACGAGGTGGACACCACCGTCGCCGATCTCGTCGCCGATGCCCGGGCATCGACGCCAACGAAAGCCGGCGTTGTGGCCGTTCCCGACATGGAAGAGATATGGCGCCAGTTGACGGCAGTCGAGCAAAGCGTGACAAACCACACAAGAGCAAGGATAAGACTGGCGGAGCAAGGTTTGCTCGTTATCCTGGCCAACGCGCTATTTCGAAATCCACTCTTGCTCACTCGAAGTGCCCAGCAACAGTTGGATGAACTGAGCACAGAGTTGGCCGAGTCGATGAAGGGGTTGCTGACCGACAAAGAACGGGGTCTTTCTGTGAGTTATGAACAGATTGCGAAAATTCAGCCGCACCGGCTGATCGGGCGCATGATGGTCGAGCTTAGTGATGTGGGAAACCGCAGCAATATGGCGATCCGTGCGGTTCTCAGCAAGAGGCAAATGTCGCTCACGGCCGCAGAGAACCGCCTGGCGGGACTGAACCCGAAGGCGGTCCTCGGGCGCGGATACAGCATCACCACACGTAAGGAGACCGGATTGGTGGTTAGGCAGCCGGCCGACGTTCAGGTCGGGGATATGATGGTCACCGAGCTGGCGAATGAGAATTTGGTTGAAAGCAGGGTAACAAAGAAGTAAAAATATCAGACGAAAAAGGCAAAGATGAAAGCTACAAGATGACAGATAAGAAGGAAAAGAGCAGTCTCGATAAGCTGAGCTTTGAAGAAGCGATCAAGGAGTTGACGGGCATTGTCGAGAAAATAGAGCTGGGAGAAATTGCTCTGCAGGATAGCTTGCAGCAATATGAACGGGGAATGGCGTTGATTAAGCACTGCCGGACCGTTCTGCAGAAAGCTGAAAAGCGGATTGAGAAGATATCGGAGGCGGAGCCGGCAACTCAAGAAGAGCCGGACGAAAAAACGCAACAGGGCGCGGAAAACCTCCCCTTTTGAGACGCGGTTTTCTGATGGGCAATATTCGCGAGCGTGGCGGAATTGGCAGACGCGCCAGGTTTAGGTCCTGGTGTCCATTATGGACGTGAAGGTTCGACTCCTTTCGCTCGCACTGTGATCCTCTTCCAGCAAGATGGGCAACGAATTCACGCGGCATCATTTGAGCGCGGTGAGCAAGGCAGAATCGGAGATTAGAATGCTAAGCAGACGGAGATTCTTACGGTGTGCAGGATTGGCGGCGGCTTCCGTGGCGGCCGGCCAGGGAGTCTGGGCGGCTTCAGAATCCGCGCGACGACCAAGGCCAAACGTCCTTATCATTATGGCCGACGATTGTACGTATAACGATCTGCCTATCTATGGTGGGCAGAACGCAGCCACACCGCACATTGATAAGCTGGCATCGGAGGGGCTTGTTTTCAACCGTGCCTATCTCGCTTCGGCGATGTGTCAGCCCTGTCGAGCAGAACTGTACAGCGGCCTTTACCCCATGCGAAACGGCTGTGCGTGGAATCACTCCAGCAGCCGACCCCACATTACCACCATGCCGCACCACCTCAGGGCGCCGGGCTACCGTGTGGGCCTCGCAGGCAAAGTACACGTGCAGCCGGCCAAGGCGTTTCCCTTCACGAAGGTGGGAGGATTCGATGTAAACTGCGTTCGCCATCCAACCAGACCGCACGATCTACGGGACGTCCGTCGCTTCATGGGAAGTAACCAGAGCGAGCCGTTCTGCCTCGTGGTGGCACTGGTCGAGCCGCATGTGCCCTGGGTGATGGGGGATACCTCGGAGTATCCGCCTAAGACGCTCAAGCTCCCGCCAAATATCGCCGACACGCCGCGCACCCGCGAGGCGTTCTCGCGCTATCTCGCCGAGATTTCTTACATGGACCAACAGGTCGGTGAAATCCTGAAAACATTAGATGAGTCCGGCCGGGCGGACGATACACTGGTTCTGTTTAGTTCGGAACAGGGAAGCCAATACCCCGGCTGCAAGTGGACCAATTGGGATACGGGCGTGCACACGGCGCTGATTGCCCGCTGGCCGGGGAGAGTCGCTGCGGGCAAGCGGACCGACGCCCTGGTGCAATACGCAGACGTTTTGCCCACACTGGTCGATGCGGCCGGCGGCGACGTGGCCAAACAGGGCTATGACGGAACAAGCTTCCTGCCCGTGCTGCTGGGCAAGAAATCCAGCCATCGCCGGTACGTGTATGGAATGCACAACAATATTCCCGAAGGTCCGGCCTATCCCGTCCGGACGATTAGTGACGGTCAATATCGTTATATCCGAAACCTGACTCCCAATGAGATTTACATCGAGAAACACCTGATGGGCTGGGCAGGGAAAGGTGAATTGAATAATCCCTACTGGGCCACCTGGATAAGGGACGCCTGGAATGATCCCAAGACCTACAATCTCGCCAAACGATATATGCTCCGGCCGGCCGAGCAGTTGTACCACACCTCCGATGACCCTTACGAGTTGACTAATATCGCCAATGACCCGGCGACTTCCGATATCAAGGCCCGGCTCAGTGCCGAACTCGACCGCTGGATGAAAGAGCAGGGCGATCCGGGCGCGCCGCTGGATACGCACGCAGCGATCCAGGCGGCCCGTCGCGGTGCACACATGTACGGCCCGGCCCCGAACCGATGAGCCAGCCCGAATATCTGACATCCGCCATTACTAACGTGCATTCTTTTCGAAAAGGAGAGTACTCAATGAATCGAAGGTGTTTTCTAAAAAGTTGCGCTT
>Ga0209427_10000474_pt1 | contig 42636 bp, 35 predicted proteins | sample DeeMarSWOR136_30_FD_187465 | JGI IMG/M metagenome (GOLD analysis project Ga0209427, IMG submission 187465) | Marine sediment microbial communities from White Oak River estuary, North Carolina - WOR-1-36_30 (SPAdes) (version 2) | ecosystem: Environmental > Aquatic > Marine > Intertidal zone >...
CAGGTTGCACCAGTAGCATTTGCACCAGAAGCATTTAGTAATGCCCAAGATTAAGAGCTGTCAGATACTGCCTCTCCTTCTATTCCAGAAACTAACCATATCCTTTGTTGTGCACTGTCATCAAATGAAAACGTGTTCATTGATAGCGTTGATGCTTTTGCGGTTGTTCCACCGATCATTCCACTGACATAGACGTATACTGTTGCTGCGATAGCTACTGTTATTGCGACCATTAGAATGACACCAATGACTGCAGATACTGCTTCCTCCTCACCTTCTATAAATTTCCTATTTGCTTTCATATTCCCATTCTCTCCTAGCCTTTTTTTGGCTTTTTGGTTATAATAACATACTTGGTATATATAGTTTTTGAATTTTGGTTCTATTTTCTCGATAACCTCTATTCTTATTCACTTTTTTCTCTTCATACCAAAGATGTTATTTTAAACCGTGACATGTTCTATCATCCACCGTATATAAATTTAACTTAGACAACTACCAATGTCAGTAGATTTTCAATTTGTCAAAATGACGCAAAATTAATATTAAATATTAATATTGATATTGAATACTAATAGGTGAGATGGTGGATAAAATTTATCACAGTCATGCTAATGTATTTAGGCTGTTACCCATAATATATCCTGTAATTATCAAGAAGTATGCATCTTTTCTCCAACAATTTGCCCCAAATTATCAAATAGAAATATTTATTAGATTAATACTTGCTTACTAATTTGAAAAAAAGGAGCGGGATGCCTAAAATTAAGATATAATGTAGAGCATCTGCAAAAAAAAACATTTGGGATGGGATACAAATGTATACTCTACAAAAAAATATTGAAAATAAGAAAGCTAATCGTGTAGATAATTTAATATTAGCAGTATCATCCATGGTTTTTACAACAAAACAGGTTTCACAAAAAAAGCCAGGAAAAAAATCTGTTAATCTCCATTTAGAACTAATTAATAAAATTGATAAATTAATCAAAGAACATAACAATGATTCATTTTCAATAGAATCAGATACAAACCAAGAAATTAATGTTTCTGAAAATGGATATACTATAGAACAAAGACCACATCTAAACAGAAAAATAAAAATGTCTGAGGCTAAAGTAAACCAAAAACCTCATAATGATCTTACAGCAAGTGGGACAATAATTGAGGAGATTGATCCAGATTTATCTTTTGCAAATAACCATGGTTCGAAATTTGTTTCAAATTCAAAATTTTCGGATAATTTTCAACCAATGAACGAAAAATTAGATGCACGTATGGAGATTATTGACTTAAGTGCCTTTTCAGAAGACAATATAAATCCTCAGCAAAAATCTCAATTTATTAATAATGGGAAAAAAAATGATATTATAAATACAAAGGAATTTGATGAAAAAAAATCTTATCAAGAAGCAAAAATTACATTTAAATCACAAGAAAAATCTGATGACAAAGGAAAAGCAAATTATCTAAAAAATGCTAAATTGAAAAGAGAAAACAAATCAGAATCATCAAATTACAAGGAATCAAATAACACTTCCAATTTTGAGAATAAACTAAAAAAACTTGAAGAAGAGGAAGAAGAGCTAAAAAGAAAAAGACAAGAATTAATAGAACGTGAAAAGGAAGCAAAAAAATTAAAAAAGTTAGAAGCGAAAAAAATGAAGCTAGAAGTACGGGAGAGGGCAAAAGCCGCAATAAAAGCCAAGAGAGAACTGGAAATTATTAAAAAAAGACAAGAAAAAGAATTACAGAAAAAGGAAAAAGAAGAAGAAAAATTAAAAAAATTAGAATTAAAAAAGTTAGAAGAAGAAAAAGCAATAAGGGAAAGATACGAAAAATTGGCTGAAAAACAAAAAGAAAAGGAACAACAGCTATTGGAAAAAATACAAGCGGAAAAAACAATAACGACACCAAAAGAAGAGGAATACGAGAAAAAGCCTGAGGAAACACTATTAGATAATGATGTTAAGAAACTCCTTGTAATAACTAATAATCTATTAGGAGAACTTCCTGAAGAAGTTATTGATAAATTCGTTGAATCTGAAGATTTTGAATTATATTCAAAGGTTCTTCAAAAATATAAAATAAAGTGAGATTTATGGGATTATTAGAAGAAACTGAAAAAAGAAAAAAACAGCAAGAAGAATCAAAAAGTCTTTTGGAAAAAGCAGAGAAGAAAAAACAAAAACTTGGAGATGCAAAAATATTAGAAACAGAAGAAATTCTTGAGAAACTCGAAGGTTTTTTAGAAAAAGCTGAAAAAAGGAGGAGAAAGACAGAAGAAACAGAGGCATTTAGGATAGAAAAAACTCCAGATGCGCCAAAAAGTCTTTTGGAAAAAACAGAAAAGAAAAAACAAAAACCTGAAGATGCGCAAATATTAGAACCGGTCGAAATCCCAGAAGATCTAAAAAAATTTTTAGAAAAACCTGAGAAAAGAAAAAAACAGCCAGTAGAACCTAAAAGTCTCTTGGAAAAAACAGAAAAGAAAAAACAAAAACCTGAAATTGCGCAAATATTAGAAACAGTAGAGATTCCAGAAGAGTCGGAGGATCTCTTGGAAAAAACTGAGGGAAAATCAACAGAAGAAAAAATACCTTATTGGTCTCCTATGGAATATGGTGAGGGAGAAAAGCAAGGTATTGAAATTATTGAAATACAAAAAGGATTTGGATGGAAAAAACTTGGGAGTAAAAGAATTATTTATAATCATAATATTAATGAGTATATATACGAAGTAATACAACCAAAGCTTACTGAGGAAGAAGAGAAGACAAAAAAGGAACTTTCTCATTTATTCAAGATGCTTGCAGATGTTGATACTTTTGATATCGATGAAGAAGAAAAAGAAAAATTTTTAGAAAATATTCTTGAACAAATAATAATTGATAATGACATTAAATTTCAAGAATTTCCTGGTGAGAATCTTTTTTATCATCTATTTGACGATTTCTTAGAAAAAGATCGAGTAGATCTTTTTTTGAATGATGACACCAGATTTTTAGAAGAAACCATTGAAAGCACGCTCATCAATAACAATGTAATTTTTTACGTATCATCGAAAGATAAGATTTATTATCATCTTTTTAGAGATTTCCTAGGATATGGTAAAATAGATATTCTAATGCACGACGATGGAATTGAAGATATATCTTGTGACGGCCCACAAACACCAATATTTATTTATCATAGGAAATATGATTCAATTGAAACAAATATTTTTATTAAAGATGAATTAGAATTAAATTCCTTTATTGTAAGGCTTTGTCAAATTTCCGGGAAACAAATATCAATTTATTCACCTATAGTAGATGGAAAGCTGCCGGATGGTTCAAGACTTCAGGCAACGCTTGCACGAACAGTTACAAAACCTTCTACCTTTACGATAAGAAAGTTTAAAGAAAATCCACTGACTCCTCTGGATTTAATTGAATATAAATCACTTTCTGTTGAAATGGCGGTCTATTTCTGGATGGCAATTGAAAACGGTGCATCAATATTATTTTGTGGAGGTACAGCTAGTGGAAAAACTACTGCCCTTAACGCATTATCATTATTTATTCCAGCTTCACATAAAATCGTATCTATCGAGGATACACGAGAGGTTAGTCTCCCACATAAAAACTGGATTGCAGGAACAACCAGAAAAGGATTCTCAGTTTCTGATGAAAACAAAACAGGAAAAGATATTGACATGTTTGACCTTATTAGAGCAGCTTTGAGGCAAAGACCAAGAGTCATAATTGTAGGAGAAGTAAGAGGAAGAGAAGCCTATAGTCTTTTCCAAGCAATGGCAACAGGGCATACGTCTTATTCAACCGTTCATGCAAGTACAATACACACACTAATACAACGACTTGAAAATCCGCCAATTTCACTCCCAAGAGCTCTTCTCACATCACTTGATGTAATAGTATTTCAGAATGCCGTCGAAATTGGAGGTAAAATGGTAAGAAGAATGACAAGTGTTACTGAAATCATCAAGTTAGATAGCGATACTAATCAACTAATTTTTATGGCTCCTTATACATGGGTTTCTAAAACAGATGATAGGTTTGAAGGAAGTAGAAATAGTAAAATATACAATAACATAAAACAACGAAACGACTGGACAGATGAAGAACTTGATCAAGAGATATCTAATAGAATGTTGGTACTTGAGTGGATGAGGAAGAAGAAAGTTCGAACCTATCAAGATTTTGGTAGAATTATTGCTGAATATCAAAAATATCCTAAGAAAGTGTTAGAGAAAGTTATGAAGGAAATGGAAGAAGAAACACTAGAAACTGAAAAAGAATCAGAGGGAAAACCACCAATTGAAAAAGATAAAAAACTCGAAGAAAAAGAACCCGAAGAAAATAAAAAATCAGAGGAAAAACAAGCTGAAAAAGAAGAAAAAAAGGAAATTGATGAAAATAAGGAAGTGTTAGAAAAAGTAAGAAAGGAAATGGAAGAAGAATGAAATCTACTTTGTATACAAGGTTTTGTCGTAGATTGTTTTCAAAAACTTTTGAAAGATTCAACATTAGTGAAACAAGTAAAAATAGATTACTTGAAAAAGCAAATATTAGTATGATTTATCAGGAATATTATTCAATGGTTTTAATGAATATAATTTTAGGTTTTTTAGTATCTTTTTTCTCAACATTACTTCTTTATCTAATTATTCCAAATAATATTACAGCGTTATTAATATTAATTATTACTTCAACAGTTCCGACCTTAATTGGTCTAGTATATCTTCGGCTTCCATTAGCAAAAGTAAAAAGCCGAGGAAAAAATATCGACAGGAATCTTCCTTATGTAGCAAATTTTATTAATACAATGTCAGCAGCTGGTATTTCACCATCTGAAATTTTTGGTACACTTGCTGGAATACCATTATATGGGGAAGTTCAAAAAGAGGCAAAGAAAATCACAACTGAAATTGAATTAATGGGTGTAGATACAATAACTGCTTTGAAAAATGCTATTGTCATTTCTCCTTCAAGAAAGTTAAAAGAATTCTTACAAGGAATGATAGGAGTAATTCAATCAGGTAGTGAGTTAGCTCCTTATTTTGACCGTTGTGTCGATAGATACATGTATGAAGATTTAGAAGATAGAAAGAAAAATTTGGATTCTTTAGCGATTATGGCAGAAAGTTTTGTGGTAACCGTTGTTGCCTTTCCATTGTTCCTCGTCATTATCATCTCCATAATGGGATTAACTAGTGGAGGAATATCCTTTGATTTCCTATATATTCTAGCGGCTTTAATATTACCACTTGCATATTTTGGATTTTATGTTATGATGAAGTCAGGGATGGGTGAAGACACATAAAGAAATTAGGTTTGGAAAAACTAAAACAGCTATTTGGATTAGGTAAAATATACAATATTAATAAAAAATACGGCAAAGATCAAAAACTATTAGTTATAACAGGTCTATCTGCTGGTATTGCGACGATTTTGTTTGTATTTGCATTTTTAACTTTTATTGGAATATCTATTGCTGGAGATTTTTTAACTGGAATGGATTTCATTGTTTTTGGAGTATTGGGTTGTATAGGGCCAATTGGTTTTTATAACCACATCAAAGATAAGCGAAAAAGAGAGGTAGGGGAAAAATTACCCGATTTTTTACAAGATATTGCTGGCTCAACTGCATCAGGAATGACAATTTATGATGCAATTAAATCTGCTTCTGAAGGAGATTATGGAGCATTAACTCCTGAATTAAAAATGATGGCTTCTCAGCTTTCATGGGGAATTTCTATTGATGATGCACTAAAAAATTTTGCAAAAAGAATTAATACAAAAGAGGTAAAAAGGTTAGCAATAACAATAAATAAAGCATTGGAAATCGGTGGTAACACCCCTTCTGTCTTTAAAGCAGCTGCAAAAGAAATCGATCAGATTAAGCGTGTTGACTTACAGAGAAAAACAGAAATGTCCCTGTATAGTATAGTAATATTTCTTAGTTTTTTTGTATTTCTTGCTGTTGTTATCATAATAAATGCTACAATTTTTGCTGCATTGTATGATCTTCAAAGTGAGATGGCTGGTCAATCTATTGGAGGTATTCGTATAACAGAAATTAATCCAACTGAAGTTAAAAACATGTTTTTTGCCTTTGTTTTTATACAAAGCCTTGGTGGCGGGCTCCTAGGTGGGTTCATGATGGAAGGAAGGTTATCTTCAGGAGTAAAACAAGCATTCTTACTTGTACTAGTTTCATTTATTATATTTAAGTTATTGTTTTAAATTGTCAAAACTGACAAAATGTCACGAATCTTTTAAATATTGTAGTAAACAAAGGCTTTAATACAGGTAAGGAGAGATGCATCTTCACCTATTTCGTTCAAACACCGATGCAGTTTCAGAAATAGTGGGAGGTATCCTTATCGTTTTTATTGCTGTCGTTGTTTCTGCTACAATCTATACTCAGATGCTTCCAGTTCCACTCCCACCTCCCGAACCAAATGTCCATTTAATGGGGTATGTCAACGAGAACGGCACAGCCATCATTGAACATATGGGCGGTGAAACACTATATTCATATGAGATACAACTTAATAAGATAAATGAGGCAACTTCGGTCTACAAATACGAAAACTGTCCGTGGGAAATTGGTGAGAGTAAAACACCTCCCGGTGCCTCAAATATATCAGAAAATAGTGAAGTAAGAGTGTTAGTTTTTATCATATACAATGATGATAGTAGGCACTTAGTATTTGATGGTATTCTCAAACATAAAGTAGTATATGTGGAACCTTACAACATTAGCCATCCTATGTTAATATCTACTCTTAGAGACGATTCTATTGATGAGGATTTAATTTGTTATAATTATTCTATGAATCCACTAATAACCCCCAAAACTTATATCTATAAATGGGTGCTCAATGGTCAACCATTTTATGAGTTGTTGATGCCTTTTGATACTAATAGCTCTACAATAGTCAAAGATTACTCAGGCCATGGACTAAGTGGCAATATTGTTGGTCCTGATTGGAGCGCAGATGGAATATTAGGCGGTTGTTACTATTTCAATGGAGCAAGTGATTATATTACAACAGCTGCCCCTATTTTATTTGATGATTTAACAAATAATGATTTTACAATTTCTCTATGGCTAAAAAGTGAAGATATACAACAGGATTTTAGAATGGTATTAGAAAGTGGAAATAAAACTGAAAAGAGTTTCACAAAGATTTTTACATATGGTGGCGAAATTCATTTTGGAGTATGTCAAGATGGAGTGAAATGGGCTGTAAGAACCGAATCATTATTAAATAATACTTGGTACCATATTGCTGGTGTTTGGGACGCAGAAAAAAAATCAATAAAAATATATATAAATGGAATGCTAAGCACAAAAGTAGGTTATAGAACTTATGCAATGGGGATTCAGGGGGGGCTTGATCTCGGTCATGGTACAGCAAGCAGTAGATTTTGGCTTGGCAATATGGATGAATTTGAGATATATGGTCGTGCTTTAGCAGGTGAACAAGTCTACCAGATTTACATGGATACTAAAGATGGTTTTTCTGATAAAAGAGTAATTGTTTCTGAAGAAACTAGTTATGGCAATATCTGGCAATGTATAGTAACACCTAATGACGGTATTCAAGATGGTATTGCAGTAGGATCAAACATTCTAAATATTAAAACATACGGTGGTGGTGAATAAATGAGAAAAAGTTCAAATAAAAATCTTACAATTCTTACATCAATATTGATAATTTTTTCTTCACTCACTATAGTATTCCCTCTAGAGACAGTCAATGCAGGATCTTATAGTGGTGCAGATCTAGTAGAAGCAATACTTGTCAATCAATCCACCCTTGTGAGTTCTTCTTTTGAGGATAGGGACAACGAGGGTCATAGACAAGGGATTGTTCTTCCATCCTTGGGAACAATGCTACCAACACATGGTTCAACATTTGCCTTAATTAGCACTGGGATAGCAGGTGATGTACCTGTCACAACAGATGCTTTAGATCCCGGAGACGAAAGGGGAACATGGTTTAAGAATAAATACGGTAATCCAAGAGATGAAGCGACTTTATCAATGACACTTGAAGTGCCAGGTTATATGCATTATTTATATTATGATATACAGTTTTTTACTGCTGAATATCCCGAATATATTGGATCGCAATACAATGACATAGCCACTGTTACTGTTGACTCGCCTTCAAAAGGAGTTACAACTTATTCAATCGATGTTAATGGAGGGGATTTTGTCCTTAACTCTATTGATATTCCTGATACTGGCTTCAACATTTTTGCACAAAGTGGTGACCCAGTACTTGTTGACTGGGTAGATACAACTCCAAGAATTCCAGGAGCTGATGCAGGAGCTACTGCTCTCATTGGGAGAGAACATCCTGTTTCCCCATATGAACAAATAGATGTAATATTTAATATAAAGGACGTTGGAGACAGCCAATTTGATAGCGCAATATTTATAGATAATCTTAGATTTTCTGGTTTTGCCAAAACAGATCTTGTTGCAAGAAAATTGGGTCTAGATTTAAATGGAGGGTTTTTAGAAGGTGCAGATATTATTGAGTATACAAGCACCATCAGTAATATTGGAGCCGCAAACCAAGGTAATAACCCTGGGAATGAATTTGAAGATGCTATCCCAGATAATACTACTTATGTAACAGGTTCGCTATCGGCAACTTCTGGATTAATTGAATACAATGCAGAAGATAATAAAATAATATGGAATGGAGAAATACCTGGTGAAAGTAGTGTTGCTTTAAAATTTCAAGTCAAAGTTGAAAATGGATTAGCAAATAATACTATAATTTCAAACCAGGGAACCGTGTATTGGGATTCTACAGAAGATGGAATTAATGATGCGACAGAATTAACTGATAACCCAATAATTGATGATGGAATTGATCAGGATGGAGATGGAGAAACCGATGATGATGACCCAACAGTTATTATCGTATATGACCTTAATCCACCAACAATGTTAATAGAAGATTTCTCCGATGATATGCCAGGTGAAAATGCCTCACAGTTTTATTATATTTATAAATGGTTTGAAACAACCCAAAGAGATCTGAGTAGTAGTTTCAAAGTTGCATCTAACTACCATTATTCTACATCGCGGTCATTTAAAACAAAAATAAGAGCATCTTCAGGTAGTTGTTATTGGCATTATTATTTGTCTCAATTTCAAAGTAAATTTAAGTGGTGGGAAGCATGGTTTGCATGCGGAAATACAAGTGAGGAGGCGGATCTTTATTTGAGTTTTAAGAATTCAGATGGCAATGATATCGCAAATTTAAAAATAGAATATTTCCAAGATGGTTATGATTTTCCATCAGATTATAATGCAAAACTATATTTTAAATCTTCAAATCAATGGATTCAATTAAAATCTGATTTTTTAGGAGGATATCTATATAACGGTTGGTATAAAATTAGAATTGAGAAATATGGAGAGGATTATATCAATTATTCGTTATATGAGGTTGGAAAAGGATTAGTAGATACTAGGATAGGTAGTGTACTTGGACCGCCCTTTTCTAACCTAGCAAAAATAGAATGGAGCAGTACAAAAAATCCAGTTGTATGTCCAATTTTCTTTTGGGATGAACATAGGATAGGACTTACTTTAACGTAAAAGGAGTGAAAATAAAATGGTAAGAGTATTTGATAGGAATATGTTTATTATGCTAGCAGCAATAATGGTGGGAGCGGTAATTATAACTTATTTTGCCGCAGATATTGTTAACAGATCAAAAATAGAAACTTTAACGATCGAACATGGTGTTGAAATTCAAGATGTTCATAGTAAAAATGAAAACTTTACTGATAATTTTCTTCAAGGATCCATTATAATGGATTCTGCTCGTGAAGTCAGAGAAGTGGCAAATCTTAATTTCGATTTTGCTTTGTTTTGGTTTAATAATGCACTTGCAAATGTTAGTGTATGGTATGATAATGAATGGGTGAATACAACAGAGGATTTAATTAGAAAATGTATTGAGAATTGTACAGAAGCAATGATTAATTATTTAACATCTCATGAAAAATTTGGTGAATCAGAACCCCATTTTTATAATGCAAAGTTGTTTACTGCGCGTGAAAGATATATTGAGGTTTTAGGTTATTATGTTGATTTTTCAAAAGCAGGCCAATATATTACTTTACTTAGATATAATGCAAGTAATTTTCTAAAGCAAGCAGCTGAAAACTTTTCTATAGGTGAATACGAAATTGTAGATTTTATTATGGAAAATTTCACAATCATGGAGGAAATGTATCTTATGGGTCTTGGTGGTTACGAAGATTTGAAAAATCAGATTGATGAATACACTTTCTTTGACGAAATAAGAGAAGAGCATTAAAATATCTAAATTAATCTTTTTATCTATTTTTTTAAAATATTATTTTTATAATTTGAATTAGAAATCTTCCAAAAAATTAAAGAAATAGAATTGTTTATCCCTTAAAAACAATGATATGCCCCGGTAGTGTAGTGGACTATCATGTGAGCCTGTCGAGCTCACGACTCGGATTCAAATTCCGGCCGGGGCGCTTAATATCCTTTTTTAATTTGGCATTAATTTCCAATTTTTTTAATTAAAAATAGAAATCTCAATCCATAAAATAATAAGCTATATTCACTTCTTGACATTCTTCTATAAACTTGCCCTAGCAGATAAGAGGGTCTTAAATAAAAGCGTCGAAAAGCTATAGTTGTATAATCTAAGAGTTCCTTTGTAGTAAAATTCCCAAGTCCTTTTTCCGAGTCGGCAAAGACTACATTTGTGTCACTTGATATTTTATTATTTTTAACTGCTTCTTTCCATAAATCTGAACCCATGTGATATGCTAATGGACCAAAACCGGCGACATCAAGGGGTAATGAACAGGCAAATTTTATTGTATTTTCAATATGTTCTTTAGTCTCTATTGGAGCACCTAATATAAAATTTCCAAATGTAATAAAATTCATTTTTCTACTTAAATTAACAGCTTTTATAATTTGAGATAAAGTAATATTTTTTTTGTAAAAATCTAAGACGTCCTGATTTCCTGATTCAAGGCCAAAGAATATAAATTTAACACCAGCTTTTTTCATTTTTTTATAAAGTTCTTCGTTTGCTGAATCAACCCTTGCACCATACACCACTATCTCAAGTTCTTTTCCTATTTTAATGAGTCCATCAAATATTTCATTAGCTCTTTTCTTATTTGCTAAAAAATTATCATCTACAATATTTATTGAACGATATTTTTCATCCATTTCTTCGATTTCTTGTAAAATATTGTTAGCTGATCTTTGTCTAAATCCCCATCCATCAATTATATTATTATATCTAGTACAAAATCGACAGTGATATGGACAGCCTCTGCTAGATATAGATGATGTAGATTTTCTCTTAAGTTTAAAGCCAAATGGAAAATCACCATAATCATATTTGTCAACAAGATGTCGCGCGGGAAATGGCAAGGTATCTAAGTTTTCGGTTATATGTAGTGGTTTTCCTTGAATAATTGATCCGTTATTGCGATAGTAGATTCCTTGAATATCAGCAAGTTTTTTCTTGCCCTGTAAATATTTTGCTATGCTGGAAATTGCACGTTCTCCCTCACCAATAACACTAATATCTGCATAGGGAAAATCCTTTAGAGAACGTTCTTGAACAAATGTACAATGCGGTCCACCTACAATTAAAGGAATGTCCGAATCTATATCTTTTACCGTCTTAGAGATATCTTTGGAGGATTTAAGGTCGCTAGTAAACATAGTCATTCCCACCGCATCAGATGATCTCATTGAATTTTCCAGTTTTTCTCTAGATATTTCCTCCATGTAATAATCCAGGATTTCAACAGTATGACCTTCTTGTTCCAATGCTGCTCCAAGGTAAAGTAAACCTAGCGGTGGCATGGTTGATGGAGAAGTGGTAAAATGTCTTGAATATCTGTCCGGATCGCCAGCTCTGATTAGAAGAAATTTCATAAATATTATTCCCTTTTAGATTTTCTTTAATAACAGGTTATATATAAATGCTATTAATGCATAAATTATTGTATTTATATATTATTTATAAAGAATTAGCTTTTCTATAATTTAACAAGATATTGGTTTTGTTAAAAATTATATCTTTTTATTTTGTTTAACTCTTATTTCTATCTTTTTTTTCTCTATAGGAACAAGCTTTTTCAATTGAATAACAACATCATTTTTTGGTTTATACTCATTAATTGGTATTTTAGGTGATATTCCATCTACTTCATAGATAAAATAGCCTTTTTCACCATCTATAGAAGTAATATACTGATTATTTTCAACCTTATGAACTTCTACACCAGGAATTTGTTTCAGTGCATCAAGAACACTTGCATTTTTGTCAATTTCAACTGTAGATTTCTTAGTAAAAGGAATTAATAAACCTTCTAAATTTGCGATGTTTGCTTTTAGTAAATGCACATTTCCTACAATTTTTTTATTTATGAGTCCAGCGTTTTCAAGGATTTTTACATGTCTTGAGGTTACTGGTACTGATATTTTTAATTCTCTTGCTAATTCTGATATGTGGATTTCTTGGTTAATTAGTGTCTTTAAAATATTTACTCTTGTGTTGCTACTTAAAGCCTTAAATAAGTTAATATTACCCATTTTAGTAATAGTTGTTATCTATATTGTTAACTTTAAATGTTTCTGTCTTATACTTTTTTAATGGGATATTGTGAAGAAGATATTTGCATCAGTTATAGCCTTACTTTTTTTTTCAACGGTATTTAATTTCACATTTAGTTTTGGTTATTCAGCTAAAGCAAATATTAAGGGTAACTTTCCTTTCCAACCAACTGACGATGTAATAGTCCAAGCTTTAGATTTTTTACGAAACAGTCAATTATATGATGGAAGCATTGGGGGTTTTGCAGTGTCAGCCTGGGCAACTATGGCGATTTATTCTGCAGAAGAGGACCCAAATAATTGGGGAAGTTTAGTAGAGTATTTAGAAAATAAAATTGACCTAATTGAGGAAGATAAAGCTACTGATTGGGAAAGGCATGCTCTGGCTATTGTTACATGTGATAAAAATCCTTTGGATTTTGGTGGTATTGATTTTTTAGCGGAAATTATGAATTTCTACGATGGACAGCAAATTGGTGGTAAAAGTAATCTTTATGATGATTTCTTTGGAATAATGGCACTTATTGCAAGTGGCATTGATAAAAATTCTTCTGTGATTCAGAGTATCAGTAGATTCATTAAAAACCATCAATATCAGGATGGTGGTTGGGGTGACGTTGATTCAACAGCTGCTGCAATAATGGCTTTAATTGTTTCTGGGGAAGATAAAAATTCTAATTACATAATTGATGGTTTAACCTTTATAAAATCAAAACAGACCGATAACGGTGGATTTAAATCTTGGGGTGAAACAAATGCAGCATCAACTTCTTGGGCTATAATGGCTATTGTATCATCTGGTGGAAATCCCACTATTGATAAATGGGAAAGAAATGGAAACTCCCCGGTAGATTTTCTTTTAAGTTTGCAGCAGAAAAATGGTTGTTTTAATTGGTCAAAAAGTCAAAATATCAATTCTGAATGGATGACATCTTATGCAATTCCAGCATTACTTGGAAGATCATATCCTGTAAGAATTTTTGAATCTGATGGGGATGATGAAAACAATAATAATGAAAGTGATAAAGGTGATGAAAACAAGATCTCTATTAATGATTGGATAGGACATATAAGGATTGAGGGAAAAAATAGTACAATATGGAATGGTGAAATAAAATTTAACCAATCGGTAATTTCTGCATTAAATGATAGTTCTGGAGAGATAGAAGATTTTAATATCCCTTATCCTACCATACTTGGGGCTCTTGATCAAGCGTCTAAAACCAATGGTTTTTCCTTCTCAGTTATTTACTACACTAGTTGGGATGCATTTTTCGTAACAAGAATAGGGGATGATTCTGACTGGTGGCATTATTGGGTTGACTATAATTTACCAATGGTTGATGCAGGTCACTATGAGCTTTCTGAAGAAAATAATAACATACTATGGGGATATTTAGAGGATTGGAATGCCCGTAATTTAAGAATTTCTGTTAAAAAACAAACGGTCAATGTATCTGAAGAATTTAGAGTTACTGTATACAATAGAACTATGACAACTGTTGAAGATACAACTGTATATGTTGGTACTTCAAAGTATTTTACTGATAAAAATGGTAACGCATCTATAAAAATCGATTCAGATGGAGATTATAATATATATGCAGAAAAAGTAGGTTATGTAAGATCGGAAAAAATAACCGTTTCTGTAAATAGGTTTTTAGAAATTATCAAGCCATTAAATAACTCATTGTACATTCTTAACAGAAAAACAATAATTAATTGTCCAAATATCTTCATTATTGGAAATATTGATGTTAAAGTAAAAACTGCAAAAAATATTGAAAAAGTAGAGTTTTACATTGACAATGATTTAAGATATACTGATTATAGTGCTCCTTTTAAGTGGAGATTAACTGACAGAGCGTTTTTTGATAAAAAAACAATCATGGTAAAGGCCTATACAAACAACAATGAAACTAATAAAAAAATACAACAGGTAATCAATTCTATTTCATTTTTGTCTGAAAATCAACCTGCTAAACAATTTTTTGATAAAATAATAAGTTATTTACAAAGTGTTAAAGTTACAATATCAAATCCAATCGATGTTAGTGAAAAAGAGGTTGAAATTATAAATATGTAAATATTCTACTACTTCTTCCCATTATCTAAAAAGGTGTTTAGTTATTAATAAAAATAATAAGTTGTTTAACATTGGAATCTATATTATTGTAGTTATTGCACTAGTTGTTCTTGTTTTTATTATTTCTAAATCTGATTTTTATTCAAACATTACAGGAGAAAAAGAATCAATAGAGTCTATTGATGATGTCAGTATGAATATAATTGCTCCTGGTTGGTCGTTTGAATATAAGAATATTTCAACAGATAATGTTACTGTTGCTAATTTTCTTTTAGAATGTGCTTATAAAAATAATTTTACTGTTGAAAAAGATTTTTGGAGTGGATATGATTCATTTTTTATTGTGGCAATTAATAATATTCACAATGGAGAAGATGGAATGTATTGGCAATATTATGTCAATGGAAATTTTGCAGATATTGGTTGTAGTAATTATTTACTTCATAATAATGATGTTGTTGAATGGCGATTTGAACGCTCACGTTGGTTATAATAGATATAATAATAAGACAGAATTTATGGAATTTTTGAAAATTCCTCTAAATTTTTAGCCAATAACGTTTTATTTGTTTGTTTTTGATTACCAAGAGTGTCAAATGGTTTATCCCCATAATCATGTCCAGGATAAACTATAAGATGATCAGGTAAAGTCATAATCTTTTCTTGAAGTGTTTTATACATTTGTTCTATGCTACCTCCGGGCAAATCGGTTCTTCCACAATCACCAATAAACAATGTATCTCCAGTTAGTATCGCTTCCCTGTTTATTATTATACATATACCACCCGGTGTATGCCCAGGTGTTAACAAAAATGTAAGAGTGATTTCTCCTAATGACAATTTGTATTTATCACGAACATAAATATCTACTTTCAAAACTAATCTTTGTCCATCGACTTTTGAAGTAACAATTTTTGCAGTTGGAAAATAGTTCTTAACTCGTTTATTTTCACTTGAATGATCACTATGATAATGAGTATTTATTATATACTCTAATTTTAAATTATTAGAGGAAATGAATTTAATCACATTAGATGCATCATAACCAGGGTCAATTATTGCTGCTTTTTTTGTTTTCTGGCAGTAAATAACATAGCTAAAATTGTCGAATCCAACCTTAATTTGTTTTATTGTCATAACATTAGACGATATCTACAATATGTTATTTTAAATTCGTTTCTAATAAATTTTTAAACCTTCTATTTTTCAAAAAATAGTCTTTTAAATTCGTCAAAAATATTTTTAGTGATAATATATATTATTATTTTAACTGTTGATGATCTATTATTATCTAAGGAATCAAAGTTACAATAATAAAAAAACGGATGGTAATATGCAAGAGCATAATGTTGAAATTAGATTCGTTAAGAAGTGGTCTGAAGAGGAGATTGTTAAACTATATAAATCTGGAGGTTGGTGGAAGGAAAATTGGACTACCTCAAATATTAATCAAATAATAAAAGGTAGCTTTGTATTTGCAATAGCGGTTGAAAATAATTCAGGCGAAACAATTGGTATGGGACGTGTACTATCTGATGGTGTGTCAGATGGATATATACAGGACTTAGTGGTTTTACCAAATTATCGTGATTTAGGTATTGGAAAACAGATTGTTACTAAGCTACTAAACCATTGTTTATCAAAAGGAATACAGTGGATAGGATTGATTGCAGAACCAGGTAACGAAAAATTTTTCTCCACAATGGGTTTCAAAACCATGAAGAATCATACACCAATGCTATACTACCAAGAGGAATAAAATGCTTTCAATTGAAGATTTTCAACCAGTTACAATAGATGATAAATACGTTTTTGACCAACAATATAAAAAATATCCTCCCATCCATAGTGACTATGTTTTCACTACCATTGTAAGTTGGAAAGAGTACGTAAAATTTTATTATTTACTTTTAAAAGACAGTTTGTTAATAATGACTAAGTTACAAGAAAATATTCGTTTCAGACCCCCTATAGGTGAATATAACAAAGATCTTTTTCAACAAGTATTTGAATTAGCAAAAAAAGAAGGCTCTGACGAACCTTTTGGAATTATTGATACCCCAACAAAAAAGTGGCTTTCAATAAATTTTCCAAAACTTAAATTTATTCCTCATAGAGATTATTTTGACTATATCTATCTTGCATCTAATCTTGCCGAATTACCTGGAAAAGAATATGCAAAGATCCGAAATCGTTTAAATAAGTTTAAAAAAAATTTTTCATATAAAACTGAAGAAATTACCAAGGAAAATATGGACGAAATAAAACAATTTCTTAAAAGATGGTGTCTTTGGAAGGATTGCGATTCAGATCCTCTTCTAGAAAATGAAAAAAAGGCCATATTATACTCAATTGATCACTTCTTTGAACTTGAGTTATCAGGATTAGCTATAAGGATAAATGATAAAATTGAAGCAATATCGGTTTTTGAACCAATGAATCTTGATACAGCAGTTGTTCATTATGAAAAAGGTTCGCCGGATTATGATGGAATATACAAGGCCATAAATGCAGATGTAGCGAAATTACTTCGAAAAGATTTTAGATTTATTAACAGAGAACAAGATATGGGACTCCCTGGTTTAAGACAAGCTAAAATGTCATATCGTCCCCATCATATGATAGAAGTCTTTCATATTCATAAAAATAATTTAATTTTTTAATATATTAAAAGAAATTAATGTAAGAGGTTGAAAACTCTTTATTTGCTTTGGCTTTAGCTACCACTTGGGTTAAGCCATATATAGAACAAGTAAATTATTCCGCCCTCTGATCTTGTAAATGAGCCTTCTGGTATTACTGCATTGACTGTAATTACCGTAGCTCCAAGTCCAAGAATAAACCCTGAAGTAATTGCTTCTTCTCTACCTGCAGTTATTTTTGGAATTGTACCAGTAGTTTCTTTACCGATAAAGATACTACCACTAAACTTAATTTTCCAGGTAACATTTGTGGCATCAACAGAGCCTGTATTCTTGATTATTGCATTTAACTTAAATAGACCACCAAGAACGGATCTAATTTTAAGCCGTGGTGCTTGTAATATGTGTATAGTTAAAGGAATAGATAACTGACTTGTAATGCCTTTTTCATCTTTAGCCTTGACTGTTACGTTGTAGTATCCTTCTGTGTTCCATGTGTGTAATGCTTTTCCTGTTTGCCCGGAATCATAAGGTCCTAACCATCCACTGGATATCCCATCATCCCAGTCAAACATAAAATAAATATTGTCTCCCTCAGGATCAATAGTCGTTGCAGAGAATTCGTATTCTACTGCAGTTACACCCTCTTTTGGGCCCGCCGGCTGTTGTGGTTTTTCAGGACAGATATTGGAGGGTTTAACTTTTTGTGCAGGATCACCAAACAATAAACATGCTTGGATTGTACATCTCCAACTTCCCGGTGCGTCAATATAAGTCCAGTTGATAGTTGGAGCCATTGCGTCTTTAGACCATGCCATTGCTCTGCCAAGCCGCCAATTGTTAAAATCTTTAGAATTATTTTCCATATCGAAGAAGTAATCCCAGAAGAGTTTCATCTGCAAAGCACTTGATGAGTTGGTATCATATTCTGCACCCCATCCGTTGCTGGTATGATAGATACAGGCAAAGGCTAGTTCAGTATCAGAATGGAAAAGCATTGAATGTAGAACACCATCATCTGTAGGATAAAAATCACCGCAGTGACAACCGATGTCAAATATTAAAAACGGTTTAGTATTATGATATTCTGATTCCCAATCGGTAGAATATACATCAAGCGACTTAAAAGAGTTGGCATGAGCAATACCACTTATCAATGTTACACGATCCTCGTTAATAGCTTTTTTAAGTCCAACTATAGCTACAGATTTACTGCCGCCTTGCCAACCCTCGTTCGGTGGTTCAGCAGTCCATGCAACTGAAAGATCATATTCACCACCGGGGTTGTTCTCATTCCATGTTTCAAAACCAAATTGAAATCCAAGCCACTTAGGATAAGAACCATGATCTCCTGGAATTGGGCCAAGCCAGTTGTCTGTACCTTTTTTAGCACCGTAATCAATAAAATCATCTCCTTGACATGACCATGTTGTATCTCCACCATAGAACGCTGCATTATCCAGATATATATGTTCAAGGCTATCTGCATAGTAGAAGCTCTTACTCATCCAATTAGATACGTCCTTTGGTTCGTCGCAAGTTAGACGACCGATAAATAATTCTGTATATAAGTCAAATCCTAGATCGTCTTCTTCACCCCAAAAATCATCTTCATCTGCATTAAAATTCTTATCAAGGTTGCTCCAATAGATATCAGCTTCCACGTTGTATTCATACTCATAACTCATTTGACGAGGAAGAATCCATTCACCGTCACCACCTATAAGAATATATTGTGTACCCCAATCCTGGTATGCATCTTTACAGAACTCACGAATATGTGCTTGAATATCATCAAAAGGTGGATCATTTTTATAATCTTCACAGGCATCAATTTCTTGCTCTGTCACTACTGTGCAACTAAACCCATCGTCTTCAGCATGTTTATTCATAAGACTCTCCCAGTTATACGGCGTCTCCTCGGTAGTCTCCCAGTAATCCAAACCATTATCTTCAGTAGTAATAATCACATAATCAAAATCATCACTCGGATCACATAAACCGCCCTGATAATCAAATATTGGAATATCTGCAGTGTATCGCTTAGTTATTTCAGGATTCGATACAAGAGAGTTGACCCAAGCTTCATCCTCAGGATTATTTCGGAAAAATTGGTTTACATAATCGCTCTCCTCAAGATTGATTTTAACAGTCAATTCAGGACATAAGAAAATCCTACCTTCATTTGGTATATATTGAACAGGATTTAATGCAATATCTAAAATTGCATATCCGCGCGAGTATCCAATACTATAATCTTCACTTTTTTTGGTAGGATATACCATTTCGGAAGAATAAAACGCATTGTCAACTACAAATTCTTCTGGTTCGCTACCAAAAGGTACTGGATATTGATAAGGAAAAATAGGTGATTTCTTTAAATCAATATTTTCTAGGTCTAATTCAAAGGATGCTCCAACAACATCAACATTTTTTACAGTTGTTTTTGGTGGAAGTAGTAATTTTATAAATTTTACTGGCATTGCTGGTTGACCTGCTTCTCTACCCATCGACATGCATCCAGGTAGATTTATATCTATATAACCAGAACTACCCACAGTTTTTTTCTGAAATTTTGGTTCAGCAAATGTAAATGTATAACTGAGGCTGTCTTTTGTTACAGTTTTTGTTTCAAATGAAGAGGCGGTTATTGATGATATAGCAGTGGTTGTTACTAAAAAACACACTGCTAATGATGTAATTCTATTGATTAAATTATTTACCAAAATATTATGTTTCTTCAAATTTAAATCCCTACTATAATTAGGGATAATAGAATATTTAATCCTTTCGATAACGATTGTTTTGGATTTTGATTTTGAAAAAAAACATCAAATTAAACGTAATGTATTTATAGTATTTTCAATATGATAACATATAATTATTTTGGGAGGAAAAATCTATGAATCATAATATTATTGTCAAGGGTTGTATAACTGGTTTGATAATTTTATTAACAAGCATTTCATTTTCTCCAATTATTATAGGGAAAACAACGATAGATGTAAATGAAAATGAGCTTACTTTTCTATCACAACTTGATGAAATAAAGCAAGCTCCAGTTACTTGTTATGCAAGTACCGCCCAAAATCAGTTTTTTAAACATCAACAAAACCTATCAAAAGATAAAATCATCAAATTATTCTTAAAATTATCAGAATTAAACTCGTTAATTTCTCAACAATCATCCAACAACAATATATCTAGATTGCAAACAGAAATAATCGAGCTTGCAAAAAATTATTCTCTTTTGCCACGAAATTATCAACTTCCTAGGCTTTCATTTATATCAAGACCGCAAACACGATATCAAAAAACTCTTCCAGCTAAAAAATTAGAACCTTTAGATTTTCGACGATCACAATTTGTGTGTAACTTTATCTCCATCGGGTCAGGTACAACAGGGCCTTTATTTGTATTCCCAAGATTAGTACCAATATTGCTGTTTCCCATCCCTAGATTGTTCTTTATGTGGTCAGCAGAAGAAGGATTTACCTCATGTGGTGGATTAATTCGCATGCTGGGATTTATCGCCACTGGTAAGCAACAGGGGATTGCTTTAGGATTCTGGGGTGTAGGTTTCAGCGTATTTCTACCACCAGTTATGGCTTATGGAGTTGTTGGTTATACTTTATTTGTTTCTGTTACTGCAGAAGACTTTATTGGATATCCATTTCCCTTGCTTTTTTATTTATTATGGTATTTGTATTCCAGGTAAGAATTAGGATATGAATAAATATTCAATTGTTATTTTTCTTTGAATCTACAGGCCAAACAATTCTTTGGAGGGCAGAAAAGGTTGAAAAGGAGATTGATTTGAAAAATAAAGCAAAAAAAGGATTTGGATCGTCTTTTGCAAAAATTGCATATTCAATTTTTCCTTTGAATGAATGTATCCATTCTTGGAATGTAAGTTCATTTTTTTTCATACTTGTTAGAGTTGATAGTATGTCGTCAAATATAAACAACCATTTCATTTGTTTTTGTTTACATATTACTTTATCTACTTCTTTACCAATTGCTTGCATGTATGCAATATATGGGAGGTTGATACCGCATCGAGAAGGTAGACTATTTTGTTCCCAAGAACGTGGGTTTATTTCAATTAATTTAAATTTTTTATCTCTTGGATCTTTTTTAAATTCAGCATCTACTATTCCATGAAACTTTATATGTTTGATCAATGGGTTGATAATTTCTTCAAGCTCAGGGACTTCAACACTCTCTATTAAACAACCACAACCAGTATTAAATGGCCATTCTCTAATCCGTCTATACATAAAAACTCCGTTGGGTGAACAATCCTTATCATAATAGGCATTTAATCCATACATACAATTAGCTTCTCCAGGGATTATTTCTTGAATCAGTACATTATAATTTTTTATGAGTGTTTTATTATATAGATTAATAAGTTGGTCACTTGATTCTACATTAAAGAGTTTGGTTTTAAAGTCAATAACAAAATATGATGAATATGATGGTTTAATGAAACAAGGATAAAGAATATTATTACTCAATTTCTTTACATCAGTTAAATTCTGTGGAAAATAGGTTTTTGGATGGGCAATTTTAAGTTTGTCAAGTATTCTATATAATATGCTTTTATCAAGTAGTTTATTAGTAATCTCTAAATCTGGCATAGAAAAATGATAGTATTTTTTCAATTTTTGTTTATATTTCAATGTTGCATATATCTCGGTATCTCCAATAGGTAGTAAAACTCCTTTTTGACTCAAAATTTTTCCAAGATTGATGAGAAAACCAATATATTCTTCATTGTTTTCTGGAGGTGGAGAGACAATGCCCGTGCAATATTTCGAGAGAAAACCTATTTGTTTTGGATTTGAATCTAACCAGACTACTGGTATCTTTAGTCTACCTAGATATCGTGAAATGCCTAATCCTGAGGTAATATATTTGCCAAGAATAAATGCAATTGGTTGATCTATGGATTTAAGATAGGTGTTATAATTATGAAATCTCTTCAGAGATATCACCTATATGGTAACTTTATTTAAATTTACCAAATATATGAAGGTTTTGTAATTAAAAGTGTTTTGTAAAATAAAAATTTAAATTAAATTTTATGTAGAGTTTTTTGAATAATTTTTATATTCTTGTAATAATATTAGTTGTTATTAGATTCTCCCCCTGTCTTTTAAATATAATATATCCGTTAAAAGATTATATAAAAAATTCCGGGGATCAATCAAAAGCAGGGGGAGAGGATTGAACAAACTACAATCTATAGGGCAAATGCAAGGCCAATAAAGGCCAACTATAAATAAAGATAAACATCTTGTCCATATTTACCACATAGATTATAGCGCCATATCAATATGTTGTATTTTATTTAAAAGTTTCTATGAAATCAATTAATATGATGCCTTTATAAATGACAATTAGTAATGAATCCGACATAATTTAAAAACTTTTATTTTAATCGTTCTTTTTTGTCATTTTATTTTCTAATTCGAAAAACCAATTTTCAGTCCAAATTCTAAACCATACACTTTTATCCATATTAATTATAATAATTATATTTGTAGAATATATACCATTTCCTTTATTTATAAATCAAATGAATTTTTATTTAATTAAATATTAAACATTGTTTAATAAATTGATTAAAAATATAGATATATTTAATAAAACATTAAGCCATATCCATATTCATGGACAGATTAGACACTACTATTATTAAATCATTAAATGAAAATGCCCGAAAAAGTTATCGAGAGATAGCTAGAGAACTGAAAGTATCACTATCAACAATCGCTAACAGAGTTAAGAAAATGGAGCGAACAGGGATTATTGAGCAATATATCCCTGTAGTTAATCTAGAAAAAGTTGGATATGATCTAACTGCTATAATAAATGTAAAACTAGCTCATGGTAAATTAATTGAAGTACAGAAAAAAATATCCAAAGACAACCACGTAGGTGCTGTTTACGACATTACAGGTGACTGGGATTCGCTAGTAATAGCCCATTTTAAAGACAGAAGAGACTTAAATGGATTTATAAAAAGGGTTCTATCAATGGAACATGTGGAAAAATCTAGTACACAGATAGTTCTAAATATCGTAAAAGATGAAAAACGAGTATTTATTTAACCAAAATCTTCATAATATTATTGAACTTTAGCAGGAGGAAAACATTCAATGAAAATAACCATTGCCCAATTAAATCCAATTATTGGAGATATTAAAGGAAATATAAAGAAAATAACTGATGTATTATTACAATGTAGACATAATTCCTCAGATCTAGTTATTTTTTCAGAGCTTTTTATTTCTGGATACCCACCAAGAGATCTTTTAGAAAGAGATTGGTTTATTAAAAAAATTCAACTAGCTATATCAAAAATAACTAAAATTTCAAAAGAATACCCACAAACTGGAATAATCATCGGCGCACCATTGCCAACCATCAAACAAACAGGGAGAGGTTTATATAATTCTGCCTTAATGATTTATCAAGGCAGAATACTCATTAAACAAAATAAAACTCTTTTACCAACTTATGATGTTTTTGATGAAGCCAGATATTTTGATGTAGCAAATAAAATTAACATTGTACCATTTAAAGATGAAAAATTAGGTATTACTATCTGTGAAGATGCTTGGAATGATGAAGAATTATGGCCAAAAAGATATTATCCATTAGATCCAATAGAAATATTGAAAAAAAAAGGTGCAACTATCCTAATTAATATTTCTGCTTCACCATTTCATATTGGAAAAGAACAGGTAAGATTTCGTATTTGCCAAAATCATGCGAAAAAACATCATATTCCATTTGTATTTGTTAATCAGGTAGGAGGAAATGACGAACTAATATTTGACGGAAGAAGCATGATTATTGATAATCAGGGAAATCCAATTGTAATTTTACCTTCATTCAAAGAACATGTACAAACCGTTGAAATAAATCGTGCAGGTATAGCAGGTTTATACAAATCACATGAAGATATTGAAAGTATATATGGAGCGTTATTGTTAGGTCTTCGTGATTATATACTAAAATGTGGTTTTTCAAAGGTTGTAATCGGAGTTTCAGGTGGTATTGACTCAGCTGTAGTTTGTTGCCTAGCAAAAGATGCAATAGGGAGTAAAAACGTAATTGGAGTCACAATGCCTGGCCCATATTCCTCAGAAGGAAGTGTCGAGGATTCAAAAAAACTTGCTCAAAATCTTGGTATTCAATTTAAAAAAATTCCTATTTCTTCAATATATAATTCATATGTTGAATCTTTTTCAAAGCACCTGAAATTAGGAGAAAAAGTAGATGTAACACTTGAAAATATTCAAGCCAGAATTCGAGGCAATATTCTCATGGCTCTCTCTAATAAATTTGGATATCTAGTTTTATCGACGGGTAATAAAAGCGAATTAGCCGTGGGTTATTGTACATTATATGGAGATATGACAGGAGGTCTAGCGGTTATTTCTGATGTTCCTAAAACTATGGTTTATAAATTGGCTAGGTTTATTAATAGAAAAAAAGAAATAATTCCAAAACAGATTATTGAAAAGCTGCCATCAGCAGAATTAAAACCCGATCAAATAGACCAAGATACATTGCCGCCATATGATATCTTGGATTCAATTCTTTATTACTACATTGATGAGAGATATTCTTTGAAAAAGATTCTTGAATTGAATTTTGACCGAAAAATTGTAAAATGGGTAATAAATGCTGTTGATAAAAACGAGTATAAGAGACGGCAAGCTTCTCCTGGTCTTAAAGTCACTCCAAAGGCATTTGGAATGGGAAGGAGAATGCCAATTGCTGCTAAATATGAAACTTGAAATTGAAAATATTATTTAGCCCAATTTTTAAAAACAATAAGTCAGACATTAAAGCCTAAATCTATTTTTTTATCAAAAGCAAATACTGGGCGTCGATACATTTAAAACAATTACGTAAAGTTTATACTAAAAGACTTATTGATATTATAATAGGGGTTGTAGAGTAAAAATAGAGACACGACCTTTTCGCATTCTCATCCATCACCCTCCTCACCTTCGTGATGAATACTCTACAATCCTGCATCTGTTTTTTATTTAAATATCGTAATACAATTTTATTTGATATATTTTTTGTTTTTTGGAGGTTTTTGAAAAATAAAAAAAAATAGATTCTTTATTTATGTATCACCTTACAAATGCTAATACGCCCTATTTTAGAGAAACATCAGCTCCTTAGTTTTTGTATTTTTATTCATGAAATGATAGGACATAATCTGATTTTATATGAATAATAATTAAAAAAAATTGATTTTAACATTTTATCCAGGAGAATATTTATCAAGCTCAAGGGAAAGATTTTATATACTAAATCTGACATAGATATATTAAATAATAGGGGTTGAATAATTGAAGAAAAAAGCAACAACAGCTTTAATTTTTATGATATTGGTAGCTACGCCTATACTGTCTGTCTCTGGAAGTGAATATATTGATAAAACTGAAATGAAAGAACAACACGTTTTAAACAACCAAGAATTTGCTCGCACGATGGTGGAAAATAATTATATTTTAGGCAATTGGAAGTTTAATGAAAACAACGGTAACGTTGCACATGATGCTTCAGTACATGGATTCGATGGAACGATCTATGGAGCATCATGGACTACTGGTTATTCTAGTTATGCATTGGATTTTGATGGAGCAAATGATTACGTTTCTTTAGATGCCTATGCAGAAAATTACCTAGGATTCAATAAAACCGATGACTTGATATTTTCATTTTATTTTAAATCATCATCAACTAATAAAGGTGTCATTTATAGTGTTAGTGCGCCTGCTTACAACCCAGGTTCCCATGTTGCATTAAATCCAAACGGCACTTTAGAATTTAAGGCTTGGCGTTTAAGCTGTGGAATAACAGTAACATCTGAAGGTGTTTATAATGATGACGAATGGCATTATGTTGAAGTCTGGTATAATGGTATGCCAGCTAATCCAACTGTATTAATTTATGTTGATGATGAACTAGATACCAGTCTAACATACTATGTTTGTACCTTTTCTGCCGACCAATTTAATAAAGCTAAAATAGGTACCAGATCTAATGATTCTGTAAACTTTTTTGATGGAAAAATTGATGAACTTAAGATAATCAAATATCCTGGTGGAAATGAGCAAAATCCACCAGTAATAGAAGGTCCAATAGAGGGAGAAACTGGAGTGAAATATGACTTCAGCTTTACAACCAACGACCCTGAGGGGGATGATATAGAGATATACATTGACTGGGGCGACGGTTCAAATTCCGGTTGGATTCCTTGTGAATCAGGTGAAGAAGTCATCAAGAGCCATTCATGGAGCAAAAATGGTTTATACGAGATTAGGGCTCAATCCAGAGATGTTTGGCATTTCAGTAGTTGGTCAAAACATAAAATAAGAATCGGAGATATACCTCCGGATCCACCAACTATAACTGGTCCTGATCTTGGAGAATCTGGAGTTGAATATGAGTTCACATTTAATGCAATAGATTACAATGGAGGTAACATATGGTTATACATTGACTGGGGTGACGGTACAAATTCGGGTTGGATTGGACCTTACGAATCTGGTTCGGATGTAAAAGTGAAAAATAGCTGGAGTCATAAAGGAATTTATGAAATAACGGCTAAAGCAAAAGATCAGCTAGGTGAGGGTAAATGGTCAGATCCTCATAAGATAGTGATTGATAACGATCCTCCAAATATGGTAACTATTACTGGCCCAACTAGTGGAAAAATTGGGGAATTATACCAATTTAATTTTACTGCGACAGACCCTGATGGAGACAATGTGTATTATTATATTTATTGGGGTGATGGTGATAAAGAAGAAAACTTTGGCCCTTATGCTTCAGGTGAAAAAATAACATTAAGTCATCGTTGGGATGAAAGAGAAACTTTCTCAATTAAAGCCAAGGCAAGAGATATTTACGATGCTTTTGGAAAAAATGGTACGTTCTTAGTTATTATACCAAAAAATCGCAACATGTGGTTCCTGAATTGGTTAGATAGGTTTCCTTTTCTACAAAAGTTGCTGGATATTCTTGAAAATATCAGGACATAAATAGTAAAATATACTACTATTTCTTCTTCTTTTAATCCTATTATTCTTTAATTAAACTATTGATGTGTTTATTCCATTGCTCTTTGAATTCTTTATGCTTTTGAATTGGTTTAAATGTGTTTTCTATTTTTGGAGGCGCCCAGGTTTTTATTAAATCTTTTTTTTCATAAACTGATTTTGCAATCATAAATGTTCCATAAGCAGTTCCATTAAGATTTTTAGGTCGAAGAATTTGTTTTTCTGAAAGATCTGACATTAATTGCAAGTACTCATCATTTTGTGATGCTCCACCATCTGCAACAACCCGCTCAACATCAATATTTGAAACTTTTTCAAGTGCAAGAATTACTTCAGAACATCTCATAGCAATTCCCTGAATTAAAGATTTTATAAAATCATTTTTCGAGGTATCCTTTGTAATTTCAAATATCGCCGCTTTAATATCGGGTCTAAGATATGGTGAATTTAAACCTGATAATGGTGGAATAAAAATAATATTTGAATCCCCACGAGATTCTTTGAATGCTTTAGATATTTCGCTGTAATTTTTTATAAAACCTATTTCTATAAGCCAATCAATAGCACTTCCTACTGCGTTTACAGCCCCTTCTAATAAAAACATAGTTTTATTTTTAGTAGACAGAGCAACCATGGGATAAATTCCAATGTCTCCAGGGGCTGGTATCTCACCAACGTTCATATCGATAAATGCTCCTGTTCCGCTTGTTATGCTTAGATCTCCTTTTTTTATTCCAGCCATGTAGAGTGATGCTTGTTGATCTGCAATTTGTGTTAAGTATGGTATATTGTAATTTTTTGCTATTCCAATTTGTGTATCATTTGTTATAAAACGTGGCATAATCTGATGGGGGATTTCAACTATTTTTAGGATGTTTTCACTCCATTTGGTATAAAATGGATCGAAAATACCTGTTGCACTGGCATTTGTTAAATCTGTAACGTGTTTTCCAGTTAAGTTCCAAGTAACCCAAGAATCAATGTTGCCAAAAACTGCTTGTTTTGAATTTATTGCTTTTTTAACATCTTCAACATTTTCCATCATCCATCTAATATGCATTGAAGAGTGGGCGGTTCCAAATCCAATGTTTGCAAGGGTAATGATATATGCACCTTTTCTTGTATGTTTAATTGAAGGAATTAAACTTGATAATTTTTTAGTTGTTTTACCTAGACCTTTTCCAAATTTTAATATAAATTTTTTAGAAAGACTTTCAATAATGTCAATTGTCCTTGTATCCTGCCATGTTATCATGTTGTAAAGTGGTTCACCTGATTTTTTGTCCCATAGAATTGTTGTACTTCTTTGATTCGTAAGGGCAAGCCCTAGAGGATTTTCAAGTTTTGCAATTGTTTTTTCGATGAGTTTGTGAATGGTATTTATAATATACATTGGCTCTTGTTCGACCCATCCTGGTTGAGGATATTTCGGTTTAGATTTTTCTTCAAAACTCTCAACAAGCGTTCCATCAGTGGTAAAAGCATGTGCTTTAATGTTTGTTGTACCTGTATCTAAAATTAAGAAATATTTCAATTTTTTACACGCTCCATGTCTCTTTCTGCTATTAGATCGGATCCAGTATTTGCTATATTTTTTATAATTATTTGACCTTGTTTAATCGGTGCTTTTATTGTTACTCCTCTTATTGTTTCAATTACTTTTTTAATTTTATTTTTCGGAATTGTATCTTTTGTTCTAACAGGTAATCGTGGATAATTTGAATTTAAAATACTGATTGTGCTTGCAACTATTCTTACAGGATTTTTTATTTCCTCAATTGCATATTCTAATCCTATACGGCATTCATTTCCTTCAACTTTTATATCTTTTTTATTGTTTGATACTTTTAACTCACAACCCTTTGGACAACGGATACAAAGAATACTAGTCTTCTTTTGCTTTGACATGCAAGCTTACCTCGTCTTCATTTTCAATAATTTTCAAAGGTATTTTCAAGTTTTCAAGTGTTGAGGGTCTCACAAATGGTTTTGAAAATTTTTTTAAAATTTTACCTTCTTTATTTATTAAAAGAATTTTTGGTGTTTTACAAGTTATTCCTGGTCTAAAGAAAATAGAAATTTCATCTAAAAATTTATCAATTCTTTGAGGTGTGAGACAATTGACATTTTCCCCTGGCTTTAAATTAATAAAACCGTCTTTTTTATGTGTTTTATTTTTTAAAAATTGTTCTACGCCATCAGCGGCAATAAAAGCTGTCTCTACAGCATCATCGACATAGTCAAAAATTTGAACTAGATTGCCAATTGCAAAAACACCATTTACTGTTGTTTCAAAATATTCATTTACAACTGGTCCATTTGTATAACTATCAATTTTTGCTCCTATTTCTTCAAGTTTATCAGAATATGGAATGAGACCTACTGATAAAATAAGAGAGTCGCATTTTACTGTTTTTTCTGTTCCATTAATTGGATTCCAATTTTCATCAACTTTTACAAGCTCTACTGCTTCAATGTGTTCTGATCCGATGATATTTTTAACAATGGTTTGTGGTTGAAATTTTATATCAAAATCAAGAATGCATTGCTGAATATTTCGAGGTAGCCCTGTAAAAAATTCTTCAGGGTAAACCATAAAAATGTTATTGATTCCTTCTAGAAAGAGGTGACGGGCGACTATCATTCCGACATCTCCACCGCCAACTATTATTACGTTTTTTCCAGGTAGTATTCCATAAAGATTTACTAGTCTTTGTACAGCTCCAGCGGTTAAAACGCCTGTGGGTCTGCTACCACCAATAAGGATTTCATATTCGTTTCTCTCTCGACATCCAATTGCATAAACAATTGATTTTGTTTGTACTTTTTTAACTCCTTGTGGTGTAATACATGTTATTTCTTTTGTTTTATCTGAAGGATTTACTGATTTTACAAAAGAATTCAACATTATTTCAACTGTTGATTTATCTAATTTCTCTATAAAACGAGATGCAAACTCCGGACCTGATAGCCCTTCGTTAAAAAGTTTTGTTCCAAAACCATCATGAATACATTGATCAAGAAGCCCTCCGAGTTCTTCATTTATCTCAATTATTCCAACATCAAAACCTTTATCAAATAACGTCACTGCACAAGCAACACCTGAAGGACCACCACCGATTACTACAACATCCTTCATTGCTTTTCACCTCTAACAATTCCATTATATAGTTTGCTATCAGCAGATTCCTTAACAACTTGATTAAGTGGGATTTTTAATTCTCTAGAAAGTATTTTTGCAATTCTGAGTCTACAATAGCTTAGTTGACAATTACCCATACCAGCTCTTGTTCTTCTTTTTACAGCATCAATGCTTTGAGCACCTCTATTTATTGCCTCAACAATCTCCGCTTCAGAAATTGTTTCACATGTACAAACAATATTACCCCAAGAAGGATCTTTTTCAATCCTTTTATGTAACTCCTCTAGACTAATATCTGCTGCAGAAGAAATTCTTTTTCTTATTGGATTAAAATTACTATTTTTTTCCTTAGAAAAACCTTGTTTTTGGACAAGTTCTACAACATATTTAGCAATAGCTGGAGCAGAAGCAAGTCCTGGTGATTGAATACCTGCTACATGAATAAGATTTTCCACCCATTTAGCAGGTCGAATGATGAAATCTTCTGTAAAAGTTGGTGCTCTAACACCGGCAAAATATCTTATCATTTTTTTCTTTGGAAAATCGTCATTTACAACAGTTGAATATTTATCAAGCATCTGGTTAATTTCTTCTCTAGATACCGTTGTATCAGTTTTACTTGGAATTTCAACAGCTGTAGGACCCCATATTATGTTACCATGAATAGCAGGGTTAACTCCGCCTCCTTTACTAGTTACAGGAGTGGGGATTATTAACTCTGCGATGCAATGATTTATACCAGGTTTAAGATTTTTATTAAATAAAATTTCAACACCTTTTCGTGGATGTATTGTAAACTCTTTACTGCCTGCTAAATCTGCTATTTCATCAGAGGATACTCCAGCAGCATTTATTACTAATTTACAATTAAATTTTCCCTTTGATGTGACAACTCCTGTAATTTTTTTTCCAACTTTATTGAAGCCAATAACCTCAGTGTCCAGTTGTATTTTTACCCCGTTATCTTTTGCATTTTCAGAAATAGCAATGTTTAATTCATGTGGATCAAGAATACCGGTGCTTGGTATATAAATGGCCAAAAGTGTTTCTTTTGTTGCCCATGGTTCCAATTTAAAAATCTTATCTCCTTTAATTATCTCTATATCTTTTACACCGTTTTTCTTACCTTTTCTTTTTGCAAGTATTGGAAGAATTTTTTTTAAAATAAAACGATAAAGAAAGCCAGGTATCTTATTCTTATATTTTTCAAGAGTTCCTGGAGTGACTAAAATAAGACTTCCAACTCTTTTAAAGGAAACATCAAGTTCACTACAGACTTTATCATATAGTATATTTCCTCTGATATTTAGCTTTCTTTTAAGAGTATTAAAATCTGGTGCAATTCCGGGGTGAATCATTCCATTATTTGCCCTAGATGCCCCAAGTCCAACATCGCAGCCTTTTTCTAAAACAACAACACTTGTTTGATATTTCGAAAGTTCACGAGCAATAAAACAACCTATTAGTCCTGCACCAATTACTACTATGTCAAAGGTTCCAGCATTTTTGTTTTTTTGAGAATTAAAGATTTTTAATCTCTCATCATTTATTTTTTTTCTTATAGAATTTTGATTTTTATCCCATAAAATATTATTTACTACTCCTTCAACTCCTTTTAACTGACCAGTTTTTAGACCTACATCGATCCATTCATCATAATTTCTTACAACTCCTTTAAAAAAAACAATATTTTCTTTAATCTCAAAAAAAATATTTTTTTTATTAACGATTTTTTTCAATTTTGATTCAAGACTCATATCTCAACCATCATATGTTACTTATTTTGTAACGAATCAACAAATTCAACGATGTCTAAAATATTAACTTCTTTATCAATTGATTTTTTTGCATTTTCAAATGCAAGTTTACAAGATGGACAAGCAGTAATTATTGTATTTGAAAAATCTATAAGTTCTGTTATTCTTTCAAGAGCAATTTCATCAGCAAGTTCTGGTTTTATTCTGCAAATACTACTTCCACCATAGCCACAGCAAAAGGTATTTTCACCACTTCTCCAAGGTTTGACTACATTTTCATTATAGATTTTTTTTAAAAACTCAGAAAAAACATTCGGTTTCTTAAGACTATTAACAAGTTTGCATGGATCGTGAAAAGTAACATCCATATTTTTTTCTTTTTTCAATTTAAGATATGAAATATTTTCCATTAAAAATTCTGTAATATGAAGCACTCTTGTGTTAATATCAAACCCATTTTTAGGATAAAGAATTCTATATGCTAAAGCACAAGAGGGACAGGATGTTACTACGATATCAGGTTTAAAACCATTAATTATTTTGGTGTTATTTTTTGCAAGGTCCTTAAAAATTTTCATATCTCCTATATTATAGGCAGGGATTCCGCAACATTTTTCTTTTGAAATTGTTGAAACATTAAAATCTAGTTTTGCAAATAAGTTCAATGTTTTTGAAATTACTTCTGGATTATTTTCCCTGAAAATACAACCAGAAAGATATAAAATTCGTTGTCTAGGGTTTATTGTTATTGGTTTTATTGCCTCATGAATCTTCAAAGGCCCATAAGGGTAACCATATTTTTCCAGATTATCTAGAACTTTTTTAAACTCATCATAAATTATTCCTTTTTCAACAACGTCAGTTTTTATTAGGTGTAAAATGTCAGAAACTGAGAAATTAAAAGGACAATAATTTTCGCAACAACCACATGAAAGACACATATACATTGGAAAAATGTTTTCTTTGTTTTTTTCAAGAACGTTTTCTCTTAGAAGAAAACCAATTTTACTCTTACCAGATGGTGATGTCGTTTCTGATCCATCAACAATTCCAACGGGGCAAGCATTTCTGCACATATTAGGGCATAAAGTGCATTTTGTGATATCATCAGGGCCTTTGATTTTTCCTTTTAAGAATTTTAAAATAATTGGGAGTCTGGAGAGAGTTTTAAAACCCTTCATCTCATCCTTTAACCAATCATATTTTCCTGGCAAAGAATTACACCCCCATGTTTCCAGGATTCATTATATTTTTTTCATCTACACATTTTTTTAATTTTTTCAAGAGTACAAAACCTTCTTGGCCAAGTTCGTCATTCATCCAAGGAGTTTTTTGTCTTCCGATACCATGATGATGCGATATTGTCCCACCATTTTCAACAGTTGAATCCATTGCCGTTTTCCAAACTTTATTGTAGAAATCAACTACTTTTTCTCGAACAGGTGGAATACCTGCAAAGGTAAAATAAAAACATATTCCTTGAGGATAAAAATGTGATGCGTGAGCTGAAGCAAAAATAACTCCTTTTATTTGTTTCATTGATTTTATAACGTTTTCATAAAGCTTTATTGCATCATTCCAACCCACTGCTACTTCAATTGTGTCAAATACTACGCCCATTGGAACAAACTCAGAAGCTTCTTTGACATTAAAACGAGTTTTAAGCCAGTGATCAACAATTTCTGTTTTTACTTGTTTGCCTTGATGATTCTCTTTTATAATTTGTGTTTCAGCATCAACGATTTTTGAGTTTCCTTCAATTATTATTATAGTTAAAACAAGGCCAATTATGTCTTCATTTTCGTAAAAATGCCTTTTAGTTTCAATTTTATCATAAATACGAACTACTGCAGGCCTAGCTCCAGTTTGCATAATATTTCTTATCGAATCTATTGCTTGTTTTAAGTTACCAGAAATAAATGCAAGTTTTACTCTTTTTTCAGGATTAGGCCAAATTTTGAACCAGATTTTTGTGATTACACCAAGTGTTCCCTCACTTCCAATAAAAAATTGTCTTAAATCTGGACCAGTGGCGGTTCTAGGATATGGTTTTAAAGTTATAACTTTTCCAGGTGGAGCAACAATTTCAAGACCTGTAACCATTTGTTCAATTCCACCATATCTGGTAGAGAATTGTCCAATTGCCTTTGTTCCAACCCATCCTCCAACCGTCGAAGGATAAAGTGATTGAGGGATATTTCCAAGGGTAAAACCTTTGTTATTTAAATAACTTTCAAGATAATGACCATTAACTCCAGCCCCACATTCGACTAATAGATTTTCAATGTTGATTTTTATATTCCGAATTCTTTTTAGATCAATAATTATTCCTTCTTTTTCAGGTGAAAGAGCACCAAGAACACCAGAACCCCCTCCAAAAGGATATACAGGAGTTTTTTCTTTAAAACAGATTTGAATTATTTTTCTTATATCCTCTGTTGAATTTGGCCAAACTATTGCAATGGGTACGATTCGGAAATTTTTTTTTAGAATCCAATGTAAAGATATTGGCCAATAATCATAGCTGTATGAAATAACATCGGAAATTTTTGTTGAAATTTTATTTTTTCCAATTTGTTTCTCTAAGTTTTCAACAATTTTTTTATTTTTATTGGATTCTTTTTTCAAAGGCAATAAAATAACCCCCAGATACTTCTTAAATTAATTCTTAATCTAAAGAGTTATTTAATTTAATTATCAAAGGTAATTAAGAGTTTTCATTTAATCTTTTATTATAGAAAAATGATGATTGTAGAAAATAACCGCTAATATTCCTATTTTTTAGTTTTGTTTTTAAAATCTTAATTTTTCAGTAACTTTTTTATAAACTTAAGAAATCATGAAATCATGGCAAAAGATAAAGAAATAAACGATAAGGCAATTGCAAAAGAAAAAAGAGGTTTTTACATACACTTTATCATCTATATCGTAGTGAATATAGGTCTTTTTGCTCAATGGTGGTATATGACTGGAGGCGAAGGTTTTGCTTGGCCTATTACAACAACAATAGGTTGGGGAATAGGAATCGTAGCTCATTTTCTTGCTGTTTTCGTTTTTTTGAAAAAATAAAAAGGATAACAGCTTTTTAGCCTAACTATGTTCTATATGTCTATTTAAAATCAAAGAATCTTCAAATAAAATACGATTTTTAGCAAGAAGAATCTGTATATTTTACGTTTACCCGAGGAAAAAACTAAATATTTTGAGGTTTAATAGTAGAAATCGTATATTTATTGGGAATATTCCGTCTTAATTTCCCTCTTTATTATAAACTTCACGTTTTTTTATTACCTTAATCATAATTTTAGGTAAATTTCGCTGATACTTAGTATTCCCCAGGTTTGAGTTCTACTTCCCAACGCCATTCTCCAGCTTCTACAGGACCCTTCGTTACCCAACCTTCGTTAACCTCACCTTTACCATTTTTAAACTTACACTGCTCCTCTAAGAACTCTGTTGCACCGGATGTTTTATTAACACATCTAACTTTATGTAATTGAAGTATACTACGATAGGTTAGTTCGACTTTGCTCTGTATATAATAATCGTAAGATTCAACTGGCATCCATTTCATAGTTGGTGACCCCCTCCAGTCATCATAAATACAAAAATACCTAATAATCTATTTTTCATATTTTCATCTCCATTTTTTCAACAAATTTTTTTTAACCATTTTTCAACAAATTTTTTTTAACCCTGCGAGGTAGGATTTCCTGTTCCGCCTCGTACGTTTATCTACCACAAATCTTATATGTTGTTTTCTCAGTTACAATCATATTTATTTGCTATAGAATCTGCTCCAAAAAAAACAAAGCAATTATAGCGTTACTTTTTTCTTTTCTAAAAACCCTTTTTGCTTTTAGACCTCCCACCAAATATGAAAATTTGGTATATGTTATAATATATGTTATCTATAAATATTTTTCGAGATACAATTGTATTAAAATTTAATTGTAACAAATGTTACAAATATATAAAAATTTTATTGTAACATTTGTCACAGATTCTTCTAGGTAAAAACTAAATAATAGGATGTTGTTGAAAATATGGGGAAAGAATGAGAAATTAACTACTAATGGGTAGATTGTTGGTTTAAACCTTGCTTCTTTTAATGCCATCTATTACAGTAATATAACATAAGACAATAGCGGAGAAATCATATAGTGATTTTATTGAGCAATTAGATTTCGAGGATATAACAGATTTAATAGAGTCTGGAAAGTTAGATGAAATAAAACATTTGATATTATATTCTATAATTTAAAATTGGTTCATTATTTTATTATTGATAAAAGCTCCAATTCTTCCTTTGTTAGATACTTCAACTTCCACTTTTGATCTTCATCATTTAACATTTGTTACCTCTTATGTCAAGTTCTTTTTCTACTAATTCACTTTTAAGTGTGCCCCGTATTTTGATGATATTTGGGATTATTTTTTTCAAGTCCAAGTATGTGTTATTTCCAGAACTGCTTGTGTTAAAAGAATTTGCAAGTACAAACTTTCCCCAACTAACAACGCTATCCGATACTTGGTCAAAACATGGACTACATAGATGAAAGTTTTTTCCTAATGTCGGATGACGATAACCTTCTAAAATGCCTAGTTTCTTACCGCATTCTTCACATTTTACCATTTTTTTATCACCAAATATGTTAATATTGACTGATAATCATTAAATGTTTAATTAAAAAATTCAGCAAAACATTAAAATATTGATGATTATCTTTTATTTTGCTCGATATTATGAAAAAATTAGATGTTAAGAACATGAAAATTTTATATCAATTAGATATTAATTCTAGACAATCATTTTCTCAGATTGGGAGAAAAGTAGGATTAAATAAAGATATTGTAGCCTATAGAGTTAATAAATTAAAAGAAAATGGGATAATTAAACGTTTTTATATACGTTATGATACACTTCAATTAGGTTTGAATCTTTTAAGATTTTATTTCAAATTTCAATATGTCACACCTGAAATCAAAAAAGAAATCATTGATCACTTTATGGAAAATGAGTATGTTAAAAATCTTTTTTCAACTGAGGGAAGCTACGATTTAGGAGTTATAACGTATGTAGAAAAAATTTCTGATATTTATCCATTCTGGAAAAAAACCCTTGAAAAATATGGTGATTATTTTTCAGAATATGTTTTTTCAGCTTATATGGGTGAATTAGTTTATGGGCAATCATTTTTACTTGATGGAATTGAAAAACCTGATAGAACTCCTATACGCTTTAATTTTGGTGAAGTAAAGATTGATGATCTTGATTTAGAGATATTAAAATTATTGGTATCAGATGCAAGAATGCCTACAGTTGAGATTGCGAAAAAACTAAATTCAAATGTGACAACTATTCATTCAAGAATTAAGAGATTAGTAGATTTAAAAGTAATACTTGGTTTTACAGTTGAGCTTGATCTAGATAAAATTGGTTACCAAGTTTGGAAGGTGGATTTTTATTTAAGTGAGTATACCAAAATAAATCAAATTATCAAATATATTGCAGAAAATCCTCTTTTATTATGTGTGGACTATACAATTGGATATGCTGATTTGGAATTAGAAATAAATGTAAGAAATATTAATCAATTACATGATATCATTGAAGATCTGCATTCAAAATTCCCGAAAATAATTAGGAATTATTCATATTTTCGCGTTGTAAAATTTTATAAATGGTTTAATTTTTAGATTGATAAGTTAGAAATGTGTTGGATAATAATTAAACTATCATTAATAATTTTACAGATATTAGAACGTTTCTAAGGAGGATTTATCATACTGAGCATAATATGGTTTTTCGAAAAGTGACACATTGTTGAATATTGAAATTGATTACCACTTTATTTTTTTCAATTAACAACGATAAAATTGTGCAAAACAACCATAGATTCAACAGTACACCTTGGCAGGTTTGTTGCTAAAGTAATTGTTGTCGCAAAACTAAGATTTCTGTCGCTAAAGTCCTTGTTCAACAGGAGTAGTTGTTATTACCCAATAGAATCATTATTGACAAGTATAAAGGAAAGCACGCTTAACAATGGATTAGTAGGAGTCTTATTCATAGATCTATTGATGATTGGATTGATGAATCTCAACCCTCAGAGTTAAGTTTTAGGTTGATGCCAAAGATGTAATGTGGCACATAATACGGACTTTTTGCAGCTATTTTTCATATATAATTGCAAAACCACCAGCACTCATCTGAATGTCTAATATTTTTTTATCTTGGTTTTCTTTTAACCATTTATTTGCTTTTCCTTCAGACATGCAATATTTTATTTGTTTCATTATTGTATATAACTCAATTTCAATTCAAAAAAATTATTAAGAATTTTTTATACAAAATAAAATTTCTATTAATATTAAATTTATAAATGTTCAAAAATAACACGGTCCATTAGCTTGATACTCTTCTTTTAGATGCTGATGATAAAAAAGTAAATCGATTAATCAAATGAGGAAGGGAAAGGAGGGGTTTATTTTGGAGGATGAAAATCTCTTAAAAACTATCTTTAAATTTAATAAATCCAATTTTTTAAGATTTAATAATTTGAACGGAATAATTTATTTTTATTTATTACAGTTAATTTGTACAAATTTTTTTTGGAAATATTAATGTATTTTATTTTTAGTTATAATTCTTTATAGGAGGAATTTAAATGAAAAAAATACTTGTGATACTATGTATTTGTATAGTTTGTTTTTGCGATATAGTATTTGCTGCAAAGCAAATAAAACAAAATACTGAGGAGATTACTTGTAGTATTAATCTTGAACCTGAGTATTGGGCAGTAATAGTTTGTACAAATACAACAAATATTACATCAATTTATAATTCAATTATAGACAAACCAAATTGGAACAAGTCTCATATTATCCTATTGAAAAGAGAACAGGCAACAAAAGAAAACATTCTTGATGCATTAGAATGGCTTTCAATAAATGCTGATTCCCAAGACATTGTACTATTTTCTTTTACAGGCCATGGTACATATACTGGTTTATTTAACAATAGAAAATTTGGAATTGCACCGTGGGACCGCAATCCAATATTAACAGATGAACTTGATGAAAAACTTGATCAAATAATATGCAAATATCAATGTCTTTTTTTTGATTGCTGCCTTTCTGGAAATTTTGTAGGTAGAAATTTTTTATTTTTCAGTTCAATTCTTGATGAAGAAAACAGAGTGATACTTATGTCAACACAAAGAAGTGGAGCGGGTTTTACCGCATCAGTGCTTGAGGATGATGAAGAAGTAAAAGTCATTAATTTTGCTAGATTTGTCTCAGAAGCCTTTCAAAAAGGAATAGATAAAAATTCCGACGGATGGGTATCAGCTGAAGAAGCATTTATTTATGGCAGGAAAAAGTTCAGACCCTATGCAATTATTTTTTTCTTATTCATTCCATTACAAATACATACATTTATCCAATCAAGAGGTTATTTCTTGATTCCATTTCCGAAAATATATGATGGCGTAGAAGGAGACCTTCCATTAGTTAAAATATAGTTTAAAATAAGTAAAATGATTATTCAATAAATTTGACAAAACAGGTTTTATAAACAAAAGCTTTGCCGACTTTGCACAATAAATAGTCTTATTCTATGATAATTTCAGTTTTGCATAATTATTATTCAGGCATGTCAACCCATTTGTGTGACTTTACAATACTAAAATACGTATAACTTCTTATCATTTTAGGAAATTTAGTTGATAAATCTTCAATAATTTGCTTTAATTGATCTACGTTTTTAACAATTAGCTCTAATTCCAAATCTGCATACCCGAAAGTTTTGTCAATATATGATAAATGTGGATTTGTCTCAAGGTACTTTATGATCTGATGTATTTTATTATAGTCTTTAAGATAGATATCAACTTTGAACCATTTATATCCTATTATTTCCCAATTTATTGTTACATGAAATCTGAGTATTACACCCAGTTCTATTAATCTCTTTATTCTTTTGGCTATTGTAATGGTGGTAATATTTAGTTTTTTAGCAATATCTATCGTTGGGATTCTGGAATTCTGAGCAAGTAATTGTAATATCTGAAAATCTAAATCATCATAATCTATTATCTCCCCACCACGTCTAACAATTTGATTTATTCTGTCATCCTTTTCATCTATTAAAAAAGATTTTTTATATATGTTTTCTCCAATAAATGGAGCAATTATCTGTTTAGCAAAATAATCCCTATAATTACTTAGTGTTTTTTGCCAGAAAGAATGAATTTCAGAAACGTTTTTTGCAATCATAAATACGCAAAGATCAACAGCTCCTTCTGGTGAAGCAACCATTTGAGTGCGTTTAAAATTTACAAAATGATCAATAATTTCCTTTTTAATTTCTGGTGTGATATATTGATAATTAAAATAAAATCTCATACAGGTATAACCCAATTTCAAAGTGTCAATTAATGTATTAAAACGTACGATTATTCCTTTTTCTTGAAGTCTTTTTACTCTATAATTTATTATTTCTTTATACAAACCAACTTTCTTACCGAGTTGAGAAAATGGTTGTCTTGAATTCAAATCTAGATGATAAATTATTTTCCGATCTTTTAAATCTAGTTTTTCCAAATTGACCTCAACAATAAAGGATATTCTTTTTTTTCTATATTACAATTATGTTATCTTATATTATTGTGAAAAATATCTATTTAATATACAAAATTGCTTAATAACTTAACTTCGCCACTTTGATTGTTTTTTCAACTTGAAAACTACCATAATCTAATTTGACAGTTGGGTTTTTACCACCTTAAATTCAGTGTTTTATCCCGGTATTTCCACACAAAATCACCGAATAGCTCTAATATTTCTGGTGAAACATTGCTCAAAACAGTGAATCTGAACCTATTTTCTGGATAAACATAGGTAAGTGTCAAATTTATCAGATGTTTTTTGAGGAGTTTTACATTTTTCCCAGGAGAATTTTTACTTAAAATATGTGTCAAATTTATTAGAAGATTTGCAAGGAAACTGATGAAAAGGATGCCGATGACACTCCATTTATTCCAATGACGTATCGGCCGGAGTTCGATACCTTCCTTAAGTGCCCTGATGAATTTCTCAGCTTTGTCCCGTTGCTTGTACAATCTTAGTATCTTTTCAGAATCATCATCAACACTACTTTCAAGGATGAAGAATCCCTCAACACCATTGACATAGGGGTTTTCAATAGGGGAAAGTGTTTTCTGAAGGTGGGGTAGTAGTGTTACCCATCCTTTTTCTGATGGAAGTATGGTGTGTTTTCTCTTCTTTAGTGTCTTATTTCCTTTCTCTTTTTGCCGTTTGAACTTTCTTTCCTTGGCTTTTATCTGATCACTGTAAAGCTCAGGTGAAAAGAAGACATATGATGTATTCCCATCTGTTTCCTCTTTCCTAACACAGGAGTAATGACGGTTATTCACCATCATATGTGTAATGTTGTCTTTCTCCAGTTGAGTATTGAAAAAATTGATGTACTTTTTATAAGGTCCAACCTTCTTCGCTCTAAGGGTAAGGTAATGAAATTTATGACCTCTGATCCTTTGTTTGTTTTTCTTCGTGTTTGCACCAGTATCAAAGATTAGAAGTGAGCCTTCTGGAAGTACCTTTGAAACAATTTTTATCATCAGTTTCATGTGTTTTTTATCCTGTACATTTCCCTTCTGAATTGTTATTGCTGATGGAATACCAGTCAATCCTGTGCTTATACCAAATGTTATCTGCAGTTTACCGGGTAGTTTATCTCTTGAATATCCAAAATGGGCAAGTTCTGATTTTGCCCCTTCAAAATAGGTGGAGGAGAAATCAATAATCTGTTGCTTATAGACCAGTTTGTATTTCTTGATCAACTGTTGATATCGGCCCAGGATTATCGGGAAACTTTTACCAATCCTTTCGAGTGTTCTGTACATAGATCTATTGGATGGAACATCTTTCGTCCCCAGTTGCTGCATAAACTCTAAAGGATAGGTGTTGTTCATTTGATTGATGGATACAGAATGAGTGAGTTTGTTACAGGTCAGCAGCTTAGTCAAAGGGACGAAATCTTTTGCTTTTCCTTTTACATCATTGAAAAGACTGTGGAAAAGACCAAAATGATTTTCAACCTTTTTGAGCATTACAATTGCGCCTAATGGTATTGTTGTATTGGATTTCATAAAAAGATATTAGGAGAATTACTCCTAATATTTTTTCCATTAGGTGCTAATATGGCGAAGTCAAGTTA
>Ga0209427_10000479_pt1 | contig 42542 bp, 34 predicted proteins | sample DeeMarSWOR136_30_FD_187465 | JGI IMG/M metagenome (GOLD analysis project Ga0209427, IMG submission 187465) | Marine sediment microbial communities from White Oak River estuary, North Carolina - WOR-1-36_30 (SPAdes) (version 2) | ecosystem: Environmental > Aquatic > Marine > Intertidal zone >...
AAGAAACGATGATTCAAGATATCTGAGATACATTGAGAGTGTTTGTCGAGTGATATGAAGTTCGCTAGCAAGTTCTGAAAGTTCGATGATTTGCCCTGGTTCCTCCATAAAAATAGTGAGAATTGATTCAAGAACTGAAATGTCTCTTATTTTTAAGAGTCCGGGAATATCTCTGTAAATAACTTTTTCCACGATGCTTTCTTTAATATATTTTTTTATTATTTCTTTATCATTTATATTGACAAGTTCCGGGAATCCCTGAGTCCATTTGTAATTGGTTAGATGTTCTTCGAGTTCTTTTTCATAAAGCTCTTTTTTCTCATAGTGTACATCTATGAATCGGAGATACTCTTTGAAGGTTAGGGGTCTTAAGATAAATTCAAAGAGTCTACCCGCAAGTGTGGACCGTGATTTTTTCTTTATAAAGAGCGATTCTGAACCAGAAATGATGATTTTTACATTATTTTTATAGATATCATAAAGGCGTTTGATTTGATCCTCCCAATTTTTTAATTTTTGAATTTCGTCAAAGAGGATGAGATATTTTCCATGTTTGAGGCTCTTACTTAGTATACGTTCGTATTGGTTTAGGAGTTCTCTAATATCAATGTCTCTGAATTCATCAAAGGAAAAGTAGAGAAGGTTGTGCGGATTATAACCTCGCTGGATTGAATCGTGAAGAATTTTCAACATAAGGGTTGTTTTTCCGACTCGCCTCATTCCTGTTATCGATATGATTTGTGGAAGTTTAAGGAATTTTTTTAAGTGTGTGTAAAGATCTCGTTCTTTATAAACGATTTTTGTTGGAGCTTTCCACCAAGGGTTAGATTCTATAAGAATGTCCCGGATATTTGGCATATTCATTTAACCTATATTCTATTTTAAGTTAAGTGTAATTAACACAGATTATATAAATCTTATGATTTGTAAAAATCAGAATAAAAGAGATGTGCCAAGTCCAACAGAAGAAAAAACACTCTAAGATGTTTGGGAAAAAAGTCTCAATCTAAAAAAATCCCTCCGAGAAATGAACATGGGCCCGGCAGGAGAAAAACTAGGTAAAATGTTATTGGCTAGTATAGGTTTTATCTTTTATCCCAATATAATAAGAAGAACCATGCAGGGATTAGGGTAATTTCTATATCATTAATTTTTCTTTTTTCTATTATATCTTTTGTTATTACTATCCCATTTTTTATTTTAAATTTTTCACAGAATTTTATCACGAAATTTATATCATTATTCGTTATTCTTGCTTTATATTTTACTTCAATAGGAGTTTTATCTTTTGTTACTATGTCAACTTCATTTTTCTGTGGTGTTCTCCAAAAAGATACTTTTTCAATAATATTTGCAATAATACCTTCTATTAGATGACCTATTAGTTCTGTATTTATTATTTCAAAGGGATAGTCAAGTAATGATATAACTATTGAGCTATGCGCTGCATATTGTTTTTTACTTGTTCTTATTTGTTTTGCGACACTTGCAGTAAAATTATAAGATATTGTAATCAAGAAGGTTTTTTCTAATAGATTTATATATTTTGATGTTTTATTTCTATTAATTTTTAAGATATTTGAAATATTTATTATTTCAAATAGTCTAGCATTACTATTTGCTAATAATTTAAACAGATCATATATTATTTTTTCATCTTCTTTTGTTATCCGAGAGATATCAAAAATTGATTTTTCAATTACTGACTCTTTTATGTATTTTTTTATATACTCGCTTTCTTCTATGTTTATGTCAAGTAATTCAGGGAAAGCACCTTTAAGAATATACTTTTGAAATATTTCTTGATACTTTTCCTGTTTGTCTGAGAATTTTAAATCGTATTCTCGGAGAAAATCTTTAGAGTCTATACTTATTTCCATGTTAAAATAGCGTGTGAATTCTTTGAAAGTTAATATTGGTAAATGAAAAGTAAGTATTCTGCCTGCAAGTGTTTCTTTATTTATATTTAGTTCAAGACTAGCAGATCCTGAAATAATTATTTTTAGTTTTTCTTCTGTATCATAATATACTTTTAATAAATCAGCCCAATTTGGTAATTTTTGTATTTCATCTAAAAATAGATATCTCATTTCTTTTTTATTTGAATATTCTAGGAAATAATTAATTAGATTTTCTGCAACTTCATATTTTTGAAAGTCTATATCATCAAAGGATATGTAACAGATGTTATTATTATCTGATTTTAATTTTTGAATGATTTGTTTCATTAGTATTGTTTTGCCTACTCTTCTTAATCCTACTATTGCGAGTATTTGGTTGTATTTAATATATGGTTGTAATTTTTTAAAAAGATCTCTTTCAAACGTTGGTAATTTTATTTTTTTGTTTTTCCACCAGGGATTTTGTCTAATTAAGAGTAGTCTTTGTCTTTCTTCCATAAAAACCTTAATGCAATGCATGTTTATTTATTTTATGCACAAATATCGTGCATAAAATTAATTTTATGCATATAGATATGCTATAATTAATTATCTTTAAATAAAAAGTGGGCCCGGCAGGACTTCTTAACCTCAACAGGAGGAATTTTAGGGAGAGTTTTTCAAAAAAATACAACTCTTATTTTAAGTTTAAATCAAATCTATCTCACTAAAAGATTTTTAAATTTTTTTTACTTTTTATGAGGTGTAACAATGAAAGATTCAATATATAATAAAATGACTAATTATGAAAAAGAGGTTGCCGGTTTGTTAAAAGATCTTGGAATTAGATGGTCTTATGAACATCCTGTATTTGTATGGGATGAAAACAAAAGACCTAGGGTTTTGACACCAGATTTTTACCTTATTCCTCTTGGAATATATGTAGAAGTTTGCGGTTCTGCAAATTTTGACTATAAATATCGAAGGAAGATCTATAATATAAACGGTCATAACGTAATTTTTTTGCAACTATACAAAGAATCAGAAAAATGGAAAAATCATTTTTTTAGATTTCTTCAATTTTTTACTATTAACAGAAGTAATAGATTAAATAAGATTATAAATAAACAATATCAAAATATTTAATTATTCACAAAATAATGAAAAAACTCACCAAATTTTTCAACTTGATTTTATACAGAAAAGAATTATATATTAAATCAACTGTCGAACAGTATAATTATAAAATCATTGAACGACAAAACATTTTGTACGTATGAGAGAGATACCGACAAATAGATTTTAACTGTAAAAGTAAAAAAGTAGAGTTAGATTTAGATAAGTTTTATATAAATTAATTATGATTAGATATATGGGAGAAATGAAATTTGAAGAAGGAAATCCTTATTGCAACAACGTGTGCAATTCTTATTTTAATTTCACCTTTAACTTTTGGATATAATATCAAAACTGAAATTATTAAATTTGAATCATTTTCAGGTAAATCTCCAGTTATCCAATGGAATATACGATTTGGTGGAAAACATGCAGTAGATGAATGTAAATCTGTTAGACAAACATCTGACAATGGATATATTCTTTGTGGATGGTCAAATTATTATAATCCTTATGGATGGTATGATGGATGGCTTGTTAAAACAGACACGAATAGTGAAATGATTTGGAATGAAAGTTATGGGACCCCCGATTCAAATGGGCTTGATGATATTCAATCTATTGAGCAGACTATAGATCGTGGATATATTTTCTGTGGGAGTCATGGTTCTAATGGTGCATGGTTATGTAAAATAGATTGCAATGGTAGTATCGAATGGGATAAATCATATGATATTGGAGGAGGTTTTGTATCAGTTAAACAAGCTCCTGATGGTGGATATGTTGCTGGTGGTCATAGTGAGTTTGGTAAACCTATTTTGATGAAAACATATTCAAATGGCACTGAACAATGGAGGAGTGAATGGGCCTTCGGAAAGAATTTACATAGAATTAAATCAATTGATGTTACTAGTGATAATGGATTTATATTAACTGGAGGTTACACTCCTTCTGGTAGTGATTATTTTAGTATATTCTTAATTAAAACCGATTCCAATGGTATTGAAGAGTTTAATAAGACCTTTGATAGGGTTGGTTACTATCAACAAACTGAGTCGGTTCGACAAACATCTGATGGTGGCTATATTTTAGCAGGTAGTATACATTTAGAGGGTACACCATCATTAGTATTTTTAATTAAGACTGATAGCGATGGAAATGAAATATGGAATAGAACATATCATAGTTATTTCTCAGATAAATGGCTTGGAGAAGAACTCCAATTAACAGATGATGGGGGATTTATTATCATTGCAACTGAGGACGATTTTTATCCATGTTCCAAGTTAATAAAAACAGATGCATATGGTGAAATAGAATGGGATTTGATTATCGGAGGATTTGAATATAATGATGTAAAGCTTGTATCCGTTCAACAAACCACTGATGGTGGATATATCCTTGGGGGTGGTGCAGATGAAATAAATAGTCCTTATCTTGATTATTATCTTATGAAAATTGATATAATAGATGATAATCCACCGGATAAACCAGAACTTGATGGCCCCAGTTCTGGGAGGATATATGCTGAACATACATTTACTGCTTCAACTACTGATCCAGATGGTGATGATGTTTATTATATATTTGACTGGAGTGATAATTCAAATAGTGATTGGCTTGGACCATACAAGTCAGGTGAAGAAATCACTGTATCACATAGATGGACGACTTTTGAAATATGGGATGGTCTTATAAGAGTTAGAACAAAAGATGTTCATAATGTTATGAGTGAATGGTCTGACCCTATAGAGTTTACAGTACCTCGTAATAGAATTACAAATAATTTCTTGCTTCTTAGATTGTTAGAAAGGATACAAATCTTAAAGAGATTTTAAATCAAATTTGATAGAAAAAAAGCTTTAGATAATTTAGTTACTCAAATAATAGATATAAGCAATAATATATTATAAAAGTTAGAATATATTAGAATTGTTACTAATATCTGTAAAGTGATACTTAATTTTTTAGATTTGTTTGATTTGATATTCTATTTAATATCTTTGTTTAATATCATATCAACTCTAAGAATCCTTGTTTTAATATTTGTAATACTGGGAATTTATATGATTGAGCATTTTTCTTTGCACTTATGTTTTATACTGCGGATATATTTGATAAAAATGTATCCAATTTTTACCATTAAATAATTTAAAACTATCAATAAAACTCATATACAAATTATCAGAAAAAAATGATAATTTTATAATTGATTGTTCTCTTCTATATAAATAGAATGATATGAATGAAGAAAAATTGTAAATGATTATATGATGAATAAGTATATAGTTATTGTTAACATATTATGAATATTCAGTTTTTTTATTACATTTTTGAAAAAATAAGATTTAAAAGCAACCATTACATTATTTATATTGGAGGAATTGATTTGGGCATATTTTGCAATAGAAGAAGTTTAAGATGGAAAATTTTAATTTTAAGTATTATTATAATCTTATGTATAATTCCTTTTATACCATCTGTTGCTAGTATAGATTCTAAATATAAAATTACTGCATCTATAAAATCAAATGAGTTAGATTATGATAAAATAAGGATTAATCCTATAGAGGCCAGTAGCCATTATGATTATGGTCAAAAGTTATTTCAACAACACCCAGGTTTAAAAGTTTTTTTTCGAGTTTGGTCTAATACTTATATTTTCTACAAAAATGAACTTGAGTCGTATATTAATGCTTGGACAAATGATCCAGATGAAAAATTTGATGATTTTTTAGATGAATTTCAAGGGATTGCAGATGTATTAGGTTTAAATAAACTTGAAAGAGTACTTTATATGGGTCGTTTATTATTGTTAGAAACTCCATTAGGTTTTATACTCAGTATTTTGTCTAATGATTGTACGAATACGGCAGCAACAAAAGATGCGACAGATACAAAAGATAAAACATTTATCCATCAAAATATTGATCTAGCAGGAGTATCAGATATTTTATGGAGAATTTTATCAAAAACTATTAATATTGCAAAAATTGATGGTGAATATGATTATGCTTTCTTTTCGATTCCAGTTCTGGGGGAATGGCCATTTCTAAATGAAAAAGATGTCGGATTTGTTGGAACTGGATTAAGATTAGGTTCTGAGGATGTTGATACAAGTGAAAATCTTACAGCAATGCCTTCAATTTGGCTTGTAAGACGTGCTATGATGGATTGTGACCATGTTGTAGACACAGAAGGTCAACCTGGTGATGTACTTGATCTATATACATCAACAGATAGAGCATCAGGAGAGGATATGAAATGGCCCCGTGTATGGAATAATCAGAATAGTATTTGGTGTGATGGATTAGGTAATATACTTGCAATAGAGCAAATGAATCATAATTTCGTATCAAAAACTGAAAATCCTAATAATCCACAAGGTTTTTTACAACCAAATATACTTTGGCATACAAATCATCACATGTGGCTAGATCATGAAGATACTGGTTCAATACCACCAGATCATGATGATGACCGCCCAAATTCATTTATTAGAGCAGAAAGAGCATACGAATTACTAACAGGTAATAATTATGGAGAACTCAATCAAGACTATTTTGAAAATATAATAGCTAAAGATCAGGAAAACGAAGGACATGAGGAAATAGATCAGATATTAAATCCAAATACTAGAGAATCATATATCATACAATCAAATCCTGATGATGATAAATGGTTTTATTGGAGCCGGGGGAGACCAAGTGAAAATGAAGAATTTATTAAACGAAGTTTTGATGCTATCCTTAAAAAAGAGTCAATAAATTCCATACCAATGACATCTTACGAATCGTGTACCGAAGGGTATTATTATCAATCAGGTTCTATACCCTATCTACTTAATGAATTAGCAAATTATGATTATTTCTATAAAGATTATGTAAATGATACAAATTACACATTAAATATGATAATGTTTGCATCCATTTCAGATAGTTTGATAGGTAACAAAGAACAATCAAATCATGATTATACAATATCAAGAACCAATGAAATAGACACATCTAATGATACCTTCTTTGTAACTCTTGTTGCTGATGGAATTGTAAATGCAAGTCTAAACACTGATGATTCAGTAAATAAAACATGGAACACGATTCAAAAAGCAGTAGACAACATGACAAACCTGGATATTCTCATAGTTGAAAATGGTACATATGATGAAGATATTGTTTTGAATAAATCCATAATCATCTTTGGTGAAGATGAAGAAACAACAATAATAGACGGTTCTATCACAATGAACAATCCTCATGACTATGAACTACTTCAAGAAACAGACTACATTGCAAACGTAAACATGACAGGAATATCATTACTTATGCATTTTAACAACCATTCATTAATTGGAGAGAACTACTCAAATTCAACTAATATTAATGATTACTCACCATTAGGAAATAATGGTACCAATAACAATGCATCATTTACAACCAATACAATCAAAGGTGAAGGAGCTTTTCTTTTTAATGGAACCAGTAATTCAATTAACCTTCCAAGTATCCCCGCATTAACAGGTGAAAATGTCACATTATCTAGTTGGATTTATTGGAAAGAAGGAACCGGCAATACTGATACGATATTATCTCAGTCAAATGATACATTGGGATATTGTCTTTATGTGAACAGTACAAATGATATTCCAAAGTTTAGACTTGATTCCACTAGTGTTGATGCATCGAGTAGTATCAGTGAAGGTTGGCATAATATCGTAGGAACTCATAACCAGACAACTCTAAAAATCTACATAGATGGAGTCTTTAGTAATTCAACTTCTAAATCTGGTTCTGGTTCTGATAGATATGCTTTTATTGGTTATGATAATATTAGTAGTTATTTCAATGGAACTATTGATGAGATTGCCGTGTGGAATAGAACACTAAATAGTACAGAAATCTTCCATATCTATGACCAACATTTTGGAGTAGTAATAGATGGATTCACAATCAAAAACAGTAACATAGGAATAAAACCAGTGAATCATACAGATATAACCAATTGCATAATACAGAATCATACAACGGGCATCCTAATAGAAAATATATCTGACATAAAAATTGAATGCAATTTTACAGAATGTGATACAGCACTAGAAATTAATAATACTAATCCTGATGAATTCAACAAAATAAGAGTTATGGATAGTTATTTAGATGGTAACACTAATGGTATAAATATTAACAATACCTCTAATATTGATATTTACAGAATCAGTATAAATGACTCTGTTACACCTTTGGAAATAAATAATAGCAATTACAGTTATATCAACATAAATAACACGCTTTCAACTGATAATTCTTCACCAGATATTCCCGATATTTCTGGACCTAGTCTAGGGGATATTGAAACAAATTATACTTATTATGTTTACACTAATGATACAGATGGTGATCCCTATTTATTTTATATTGACTGGGGTGATGGAAATAATACAGGTTGGTTTGGTCCACTATTCCCAAGTTATCCAGTTCACAAAAGACATTCATGGACTGAACAAGGTGGATACTATGTTAAAACAAAAGCAAAAGACATATTTTACAACGAGACAAGCTGGTCAATACCTATACTTTTCAAAACAGAAACAAATCCACCAATAATAAACATGGTAAACGATACACCTGATCCTGTTGGATTTGGATACAATGTAACAATCACTGCAAATGTAACAGAAAACACAACTAGTAACTATAGTGGTATAAAAACAGTGAGAATAAACATAACCTATCCTGATGATTCCTATAAAAATCTTACAATGAAAAACATTGGAAATAACACCTATCAACGTGTTTTCACTGACTGGTGGAATGTTGGCCAATACAATTATGTCATCTGGGCAACAGATAATGCATATAATACTGCATCATCAACAGGTCATAGTTTTACATATTCTGTAGATGCAACAATTTCAATATGCACGATAAACAGTAGCTATGGTGGTAATGAAACAATTAATCTAACAGACCCACCAAGTAGCTCATATCTAGTTGGTTATGAACTTCTTGATGATGGTGAGGTTTTACATATCTGGAATAAGTATGACAGTTATTATTTCAACACCAGTAGTGGAATCCAGTTGACAAACCACTATGATGAATACTGGTCACACAATGTGTTGATGCTCGGTTACTACAATAATGATGATTGGAATCTAATATATCGTACAGATGAGTTAAGTGGATTCAACAAAGATATTGAGAGTGATAATGAAACTTTTGTTAATGTAACCTTGTGGAAGAATCTTAACTATGCTGGTTATGATTTCCGATTAGCAATCAGATATTATCTAGGTGCTGATGACAACGAACTAACGATAATACCTTATATTAAGAACATCGATAATGAGGATATACCCTATAACCTGGGTTTTGCTTGGGAAATCAAAGATATTCAGATTGATATGACAGAAGAAAACGATTACATAGATATTGATGGAACAACCTATTATCTTAATGCCTCTGGTTTGAATGAAACCTATACGAATTTGGACATTCCAAGTTTCATCATTAAAGAAAATATTAGTGATGATAAGACTGAATCATTATACCTAAGATGGGATGAAAATCTGAACTACAAGATACAAGTAAAATCAAGAACAGGGCAGTATAATGCACCTGTAACACTTGGAATAAAAATAGGTATTCTAGATGTTGGTCAAGAGAAATATACAGAGTTGTTTTGGTATGATGCTTGTAAAGCTACTTATTTCTTTAATGGAGAGGATCTTTATAATATCTGGGCTACTAATCCAAGTTATATGACTGATGGTAGTACTCAATATTATGCTTCAACAACAGTAAATATGGATATTGAAACTCTTAATAGTAATACATGTATAGGTGCTGACCTTGGAACAATATCAAAGGTTGAAATACGAGCTTTTGGTAAATATTCAGGAAGTGGTATTCCACCGATCCATGATATTTTTCTAAAAACTTTAAGTGGCATTCATGTTTTCAGCCCAAGTACAACTGGTGCATGGAGTAGTTGGTATGATATAACAAATAATCCAAGTGCGCCAAATACTTGGACTTGGACTGATGTAGATAATCTTAATGTTGATGTACAAGCCTCAATAGGTGGACTCTTTACAATGTATTGTTCTAAAATTGAGATTCAAGTGACATACAATGCTTATCCAGGAGTAAGTAACATATATCCAGCTAATGGAGCAAATGGTATTCCAATTTCACCAGTTATGAATCTTACAGTAAGTGATGATGATGGAGATACAATGAATATCACATGGTGGAGTAACAGCAGTGGTAGTTGGCAGATATTTGGTACAAATAACAGTGTAAGTAATGGTACTTATCATCAGACATTCTCTAATGCCACTGTAAATGGTCAGTGGTGGTATTGGAAATATAATGTAAGTGATGGTACCAACCATGTTGAAAGCAATGTAATGTCATTTTACACAGGATATCAGTCTAAGATTGAAAACACTGGTTCAACAAAATTCAAAGGATATCTTCTGATGCAAATCGAGTATTATAATACAACAAGTACTGCTTGGGAGTTGGACCAGATTGTCATCAATGAGACCACACCACGTATCTTTAATGCCAGTAGTGTTCTCGGTCTTGATACATTGTTCAATCCGTATAATGTGAGTACAAGTAATCTTTCGTTTGGCAATGGCACATATCGTGTGTATGCTTGTCTGCGAAATCCAGTTTTTGAAATATTGGATATAGGATCTGAGCTTGTGGCTACTTATCAATTTACGGTTTCAACAAGCTAAAAAATAATAAATCTTCTCCTTTTTTTTATTTTTTTGATTCTAATTTTTCTTTAAGTAAATTTAAGCCCCATTCTATTGCATGGGTCCATGATCCTAATTCATGGGATGCAATTTTTGATTCAACCCATTTTTCCATATCTTTTGATACACGAAAGGAATGTGTTCCACCTTTGTCTTTTTTTGGGGGCATTGTAATACAAATAACACAGAAAGATATAAATATTACGTTTGCATTACATATAATTGTATTACAAATAATGCAAATAATACGAATGAAAAGGTGGAAATAAAATTGATGTTTAAGCACCTAAATGAGATGAATGATTCAAATTATTCTCATCAGACTAACTTACTTAATGATAGGTTAGACGGAGGTAGAAACCAAGAATGGAAAAATACAATAGAAAAAATATACAAAAAATATGTCGAACACAAAAACCAATATAGTAAGGATATGGGTGAATTAAGACATGTTATTAATAAAATCAATAGATTTGATTGCCCAATAAAACTTACTCCAAAGGATTCAACATTTCTTGATGTTGGAATTTGGGCTTATTTTCAGAAAAGATTATCAATATCAACAATTGAAAAAAGACTGCGATATGCAAGATTCATGGAAAACCATGAAGTATCGGTTGATTTCAGAAATCCAACATATGAAAACTTCAGACAGCATATGGACTTCAGAGAAGAGATAGAAAAAGCAACACCACATGCATTGAAACATGAATGGAAAACAATGAGAATGTTTCTAGAAGCATATGGAATACCAATATGGCCTTACAAACCTCCATATGCACCTAAACCAGCTCAAAGAATACTACCTTTTCCAGATATAGTTAGAAAATTTTTCAATTACAAATATTCTAGAGATGAATATGAAAGCACTCTCTACCAGTACATTTTCTATCACTGTTTTATGATAGGTTGGAGAGTTCCAAGTGAAATCTGTGAAATGAAAATAAGTGATGTAATAATAGACTCAAATGGTAGAGGATCAGTTATAATTACAGAAACAAAGAAACACAAGGATAAAAGAGTAATACTTCCTGAAAAACATATTCTGAGCTCTAAATCTCACAAGAGTCTAAAGAATTGGATAGATATCTGGAGACCAAAGGTAGAAAACCAATACAGCAAGAATGCTTTGTTTCTTTGGTCAAATGGCAGACCAGTAACAGTTAGAAAACTAGGCCAGAAATTAAGTAATCATGGAAAAAAGATATGGCCACATTTCAGACCATATGACACAAGACACTGGTGTGCAGTTGCAAGACTAATAGAATCCAAAGTACAGAATGGACATTATGATCCCTACTCAGTTAAAAACTGGCTAGGACACACAAATATCAAGGTCACAGAAACCTACATTCACTATGCAGAAATGTACTATAAACAATGCCCAAAAAGTTGGATTCATTATGCCCTCAGATCACATAAAAGTATGAGTGGAAAGCATAAGGAGAATGAAGAGTTTGCTAAAATAGACCAACTCTCCCCCCAGTTTTCTTCTGTTGATCAGGTATGGGCCCGGCAGGATTTGAACCTGCGACCATCTGGTTATGAGCCAGACGCTCCGCCAGTCTAAGCTACGAGCCCTATAAGACTATAGGGCATAATACAATTCTACTACTTAAAATTTAGATATTGTTATTAAAAGCTATTCCATTGAAAATTTGTTATAAAAAATACAGTATTTTATAGATTAATTTTTATCAAGCATTAATTTCCAAAAAGATTGAAGTTCCTTATTAAGCTCAGCCTGCCATAAATCAAACTGTTGCTCATCATCTGCAGAATCGAAACTCTTTCTATCGGGTTTTAAATTATTCGGATCTTCTTTTTTCATCCTATCAACACACACCCATGATAACATCTATCACTATTCATTTAAATATCTATCGTGTAAAAATGTCAATATGGCAAAATATAGCATTTACAATGGTAAAATTCATTAATAGTTCATGGTTAAATAATGAGGCATAAAATGGCTGAATTATCATTAATATCCAAATATCCCTTCTTAGATGCCTCTAAAGAATATATTAAAAATAATAATCTTTCAATTGAAGAGTTACTTGATGATTCTCTTTATGAACGCGCTCGACTAACAGGTGTAGAAAGACTTGATAATGCTTTTGAAAAAAGAGATGTTGGGGAACGAAGTCTTGTAACTGAATCTGATAATATAATGGAACTATTATCCTATCCCATAGCAAGGATGATAGCAGTTTGTATTGAGGACATCTATTTTAAAAGACGTTATGCACTAGGTGAAGCAATTCATGCATATAATAATCTATTAAATGAAACTACAAATTTTTTAATTAATGTCTCAAAAGAATTTAATATAGATGTAAATTTTGATAAAGATACAAACAAGATTAGTATTTATTTTGTGGATTATCTTCATCATGCCCCAACTAGATATAAGGAATGGAAAATGATAAATCGGGAGATGAAGAATGGATTTATTCAGATATCTCATAAAGACCTTGCAAGAATAATACAGGAGGCTTTACGAACTAGAATAAATAATGAACTGGACGAAAGAAAGTGTAGTAAAAAAGTATACGAAACATTTTCTTCTGATATTAAAAGAATACAAAATTCTGTTATGATTCATAGAAAAAATATAGAAGCAGCACCCATTGGAAAGCTTGATACAAAAAAACTTCCTCCTTGTATGAAAAATATTCTTGCTGCAATACAAGCCGGTGAAAATGTTCCTCATATGGGAAGATTTGCACTTGTATCATTTTTGCATGCATTAAGGCTCAGTAATAACGAAATACTTAAGATATTCAGTACAGCTCCAGATTATGAAGAAGAAAGAACTAGATATCAGGTTGAGCATATTACAGGTTACTCCTCATCTACATCCTATACACCGCCTGGATGTGATAAGATGCGAACATATGGGATTTGTCCAACAGAAGAAATAGATGATCTTTGTAAAAAGAAAAGACATCCTTTGAGTTATTATAAGGCTAAATGGAAACAGGAGAAACCAAAAAAATGAAGCATTTTGTGACATTTGAAGGAATAGATGGGTCTGGTAAATCAACAATTTCAAAACTTATATTTAAAAAATTAAAATCAAAAAAATATGATGTTGTTTTAACTTATGAACCCACTGATACATGGATAGGTAAACATGTTCAGAGATGTATAGAAACTGGTGCTGACCCATTTATTACTGCATTTACTTTTACTGCTGACAGATTTGAGCATGGAAAACAGATTCAAAAATGGCTTGATAAGAAAAAAATCGTTCTTTGTGACCGATATGCAGAATCAACTTATGCTTACCAGGGGGCACAACTACAAAATTTGATTAAGGATCCTATGAAATGGTTAAAGGATCTTGCAAAAGATAGAATTCCTATACCTGATAGAACTTACATTTTTTTAATTGAACCAAAAATATCTATTAAAAGGATTCAAAATAGAGAAAATTTAATTGCATTTGAAAAAGCATCTTTTCTTGAAAAAGTACATGAAAATTATCTAAAACTTGCAAAAGGAAAGCAATTCATGAAGATTGATGCAACTTTAGGAATTGAAGAATTAGTAGAAATATGTTTTAAGGATATTTTATCCTAATTTTTTAAGTATTTATTGCTGGACATCAACTGTAATTTTTCTCGTTTTGGCATAATAACAGATTAATTTTAAATATAAGTTATAACAAAGTATATTTTATTATGTAATATTATATTTTAGGAGAGGAAAAATGGGTAAAAAGTCTTTTGAAAAATATGATTTAGATAATGATGAGGCCTTTGAAAAATATTTGCAGGCAATTGGTGCAAATATATTTGATATAAATGGTCAGATTGAAGATATGGAATAATAAAAAATTATCCATTTATAAAAAAGGAATCTTTGGTAGGTAACCAGTAATAATATTGCTGAAAAATAAATTATAACTATAAAGTTTATAAAATGATAAATAAGATTCACATAATATTTTAAAATAATTATTTGAATAAATCCCAGAATTTATCTGTTAAAAGAAGTTAGTTAGGTTTTTTCCTTACGTTTTCCTACAGTTTATAAACTCGCTTTTATATAACAATTCATAACCATAAATTTATGATTTATTGGGATGTGATAAAAATATGATGAATGTATCTAAAAAAACAAAAGAATCATTAATAGTAGTAACTGTAACAGCATTAATTATAGGTGGAACATTAGGATATGCAATTCTTATGAACAAACCATTTTCTTATGATGTGAAAACTTTTTCTTCATATGATGAACTTCTAGATTTTCTAGGAAATAATAATCAAAAATACAATGATTATTATCAGTATGGTACTAGAGACTCCAGTCCAAATATTATGATACCAAATGCAGAAGAGTCAAAATCTGGTGCTAATGGAGATGAATTCGATGATGGGGCATCTGATGATTATTCAACAACAAATATTCAAGTAGAGGGTGTGGATGAACCAGATACTGTTAAAACAGATGGAACATATCTATATGTTTTAGCAAATCAAACAATCTACATAATAGAAGCCTATCCTGCAGATGAGGCAAATATTTTATCAAAAATATCCTTTAAAGATGATGTATATATAGATAATTTCTTTATTAATGATGATTATCTAATCGTTTTTGGCGGATCATACAACTATCCAATATTATATGAAAAAGGTAGTGGGGATGATGAAGAAATTAATGAAGAAATAGTTGAAGAAAGACCATGGGATGTTTCAACATCAGTAATTAAAATATATGATATTTCAGTTAGGGAAAATCCAGTTATTAAAAAAAATATAGAGATAGATGGTAACTATTTTGATGCAAGAATGATAGGTGACTATGTTTATGCAATATCAACAGAATACACCTATAACATTTACCGAAATTATGATGGTAACGGTGTTCTTTGCGTACCAGAAATTAAAATTGATAACAATGTCTCAAAGATACCCTGTGATGATATATATTATATTGATGTACCTGAGCTTGTTGACACAATGACTCATGTAATTGCAATTAACCTTGAAACTATGAAAGTTGATGAAAAAAGCTTTTTAATTGGTATTTCACAAACGATGTATGTCTCATTAGAAAATATCTATCTTGTTTACACAAAGTATGTTTATAATATTCGACCATTGTTAGGAGGTACATATGAATCTAGTGATGAAACCACGATGATTCATAAGATTAGTATTGAAAACGGAGAGATAAACTATATAACAAAAGGTGAGGTGCCTGGTCATGTTTTAAATCAGTTTTCAATGGATGAGCATAATGGTTATTTCAGAATAGCAACAACTATAGGTTACTCATGGGATGAATATAATCCTGCTACAAACAATATTTATATCCTTGATGAAAACCTTGAACGCGTTTCAGAAATTGAAAACATTGCATCTGGTGAACAAATTTATTCTGCAAGGTTTTTGGGTGACAAGGCATATATTGTTACCTTCAAAAATATTGATCCTTTCTTTACAATTGATCTATCGGATGAAAGAAACCCTCAGATTCTTGGATATCTAAAAATACCTGGCTTTTCAACCTATTTGCATCCATTTGATGAAAACCATATAATTGGAATAGGTAAAGATGCTGTAGCATCAAACAGTCCAAATTTTGCATGGTACCAGGGACTTAAAATTGCACTTTTTGATGTTAGTGATTTTGAAAATCCACAGGAACTTGATAAAGTAATAATTGGTGACAGGGGAACAGATAGCTTTGCATTGTATAACCATAAGGCATTTCTCTTTAACAAAGAAAAGGAGATTCTTGTAATACCAATAAGTCTTTATGAAATAAGTGAAGAAATAAAAAATCAATATGATACCGAACCTGCAAGTACATATGGTGAGTTCACCTATCAAGGAGCATATGTATATAAAATAAATCTAGATGGTTTTGAATACAAAGGTAGAATCACCCATATGAGTGAAGAAGAGAAAGAAAATACAGAATCCTGGTGGTACTGGTACCAAACAAGTTCCTATATTAGCCGTTCGCTTTACATTGGAAATGTAATTTATACAATCTCAGATAAAATGGTAAAACTAAACACCCTTGAGGATTTAAGTGAGATTAATACTGTAAATTTAGAATAAAGATTAAGATACTTAGGAATAAAATAATAATGATTACTAGTTCTGTTTTCATTAATATCCCTCTGATGTTTCTCTGCAGATTAAAATTGCACACGTAACTTACAATTATAATTTTTTTTCTAAATTTAATACACTAATCTAATAACTATTTAAATTTCTAGTTCCATCTTATATTGCTTATTATCTTCTGTTTCACCCGTAATTTTAAAACCTAGTTTATTGTAAATTTTTTGAGCAAAGGTATTTTCTTTATATGTTTTAAGAATAACCTTATTGTAACCTATTTCTTTTGCTTTTTTTATTGTAAAATCTGTAATAATTTTACCATAGCCTTGATTTTCAAAACCATTTCTAATACAACATCCAAAACTTGGAATTTTGTAACCAAATAATCTTAAAAAAGAATAACCAATTATTTTTTCATCTAGAATTAAGACAAAATAATGATCATCTGAATTTAAATTTTCTAAAAGAGTCTTTTCATCAAAAGCATGTGGATGAAAAAATTCTTTATTTTTTTTACTTAGATTATTTAATAAATCAAGGACATCTTTTAAATCATTTTTTTCAAGAAATCGAAAAATTAATTCTTTTTTATTTATCATTTAAAAACCTTATAATTAAAGTAATCATCCTTTAATTCTATGTACTTGAATGCCTTAATCATTTCTTTAATCCCATAATCTAGATCATATTTAATATCAAAACCTAAAGCCTTTATCTTTTGAAAACTAACTTTATAGTTTCTTTTATCTGGATCCTTTCCAAATTCAGCAAATTTCAAATGATAATCAACATATTTCTTTATTTTTAATGCTACATCTTCCTTTGTTAGACATAATTTTTCAGATCCAACATTATACGTTTTTCCATTCATTTTTTCAAAATTTTCTATTGCAAATATTATACCTCTCGCAATATCTTTTACATGGATAAATGATCTCCAATAATCTTTTTCATAAACAATCAATTCTTTTTCTCTCATAGCTTTTATAAGAAAATTATTAACAAGAAGGTCAAGTCTTGGGCGTGCAGATAAACCAAATCCTGTTGAAAATCTATAGATTACATAATCCGAACATTTCTTTACAACCTCTTCACCAAGTGTCTTTGTTTCACCATACTCTGTTAAAGGATTTAATGGGGTTTCTTCAGTACAAATATCTTTAACATTACCATAACTACTTCCAGTAGATGGATAAAAAAATGGAACCTTACATTTTTCAACCAAATTTTTTGTTCCAATAAAGTTTACATTATAAGCAAGATCTGGTCTTGCTCTGCAGGCTGGATAACCAACAATTGCAGCTAGATGTATAACAAAATCAATATTTTTCAGTGAGTTTTTAATATCACTTTTATTTGAAACATCTCCTTTTATAAACTCAAAATTTCTATTACTGAAATGTGGAAGAATCCCATTAATCCCATATGTCAAATTATCTAAAACTCTCACCTTGTAATCTTTTTTCAATAGTTCAGGAATTAAAGAATTTCCAATGTAACCTGCTCCACCTGTAACTAATATTTTTATTTTTATCACACACCAAAATTATTAATTTTTTTTATTATAAAGTCTTGTTCATCTATTGTAAGATTATGATGAATAGGAAGAGATATTACTTTTTTTGAGATTTTTTTTGCTACTTGAAATACTTCTTTACTATATTTTCTAAAAATAGGTTGTTCATTTATTGGTAATGGATATGTAATTCTTGTTTCAATTCCATTTTCATTAAGATACTTATTTAATTTATCTCTGTTATTTACAAGGATTAAAAAGAAAAAGTAACAGTTTTTTGTATTGGTAAGTTCTCCTGGGAACTCAACATTTTTTAGATTTTTCTTATAATAATCTGCTTTTGATCTCCTATCTTTAAGGGTATTATCAAATCTATCCATTTGAGAATTCCCAATTGATGCTGCAAGATCGGTCATTCTATAGTTGTTTCCTAGATACTTATGCTTATATTTTGAAGTTTCACCTTGATTTCTCAATATTTGGGCCTTATTTTTTAATTCTTCATCATCTGTAAAAACCATACCACCCTCAATTGTAGTAAGTATTTTTGCTGCGTGAAAACTAGTTGTATTTATAAGACCATGTGTACAGCATTTTTTACCCTTATATTCTGAACCAAATGATTGTGCACCATCTACAATTAATGGGATACTATGTTTTCTTGATATTTTTAACAGATAATCATAATTAGATGGATTTCCACCTAAATCTATGTTGATTAATGCCCTTGTGTTATCTGTTATTTTCTCTTCTATTAAGGATGAATCAATATTTAATGTATTATCAATATCAACAAATACTGGTTTACAATTGTTGTAAATTACTGTATTTCCTGTTGCAATATATGTTAATGCAGGAATTATTACCTCGTCATTTTTACTTAATTCAATACATTTTAAGGCAATATCTAATGCAGACGTTCCGTTATTAACTGCAACTGAAAAATTTATATTTAGATATGATGCAACCTTTTCCTCAAATCTTTTCACTTCCTTACCCATTGATAGCCAGCCTGAGTCTAATACTCGCTTTATAGATTCTTTTTCTGTATCTTGAATATTGGGAACAGACCAAGGAATTTTCATATTTCAGTTCATCCTTTATTTGAAGTTTTTATCAATTTCCTTAATTAAGATAAATGACAATTTATAAAGATTTTTATTGTTTTTAATTGCATGTATAATTAAAAAAGTTTTAAAACAGCAAATTTAAAAGGATTTATAATTTATAAAATATGAAGAAAAATGCATATATCATCAATAAAAAAACCTTTTTTTTGCAACTATTGGGTAACCTACAGATGTAACTCAAGATGTGAATTTTGCAATTTTTGGAGAGAGGATAGCTATAAAGATATAAAAGATGCAGAATTTTGTGATGCTAAAAAAAACCTAGATGATTTAAAAAAAATTGGTGTAAAATTTATAGATTTTACAGGTGGTGAACCTCTATTAAACGAACAATTACCTGAAATACTTGCATATGCAAAGAAACTTGGATTTTTTATAAAACTTTCAACAAATGGTTATTTATATCCTAAAAAAGCTGATGAATTAAAAGGTTTACCTGATAGAATATATTTTTCTTTTGATACAACTTCAAGAGAAGAATATAAAAAAATTAGAGGAATAGATGGATATAATAAATTAATTGAAAGCATTGAAATTGCTAAAGATATTAATCAAGATATTTGCTTGTTATATACTGTAACTGATGAAAATATTAAGAATATTAAAGAGATAGTAAATTTTTCTAAAGACAATAAGATTATCAGCTATATTCATCCTTGTTTTTCATACTTTGATAATAAAGGACTTAGTAAGAAAAATATTGATAAAATCAAAAAGTTTTTCTGGTACCCATATGTAAGAATGAGTCTTCCTCAACTTGATTTTCATAAAAAAGGAGGAAATGACATATCTAATCCTAAATGCAAGGTAGGTTTTTCAACAATTGATATTGGACCAGATGATTGCCTAACAATTCCCTGTGCGCATAGATATATAGAGAAAATTAAGATTAATCGTAAATTATACTCTATATATCGTTCTGAAAAATGGTTTGAATATTTTAAAAATGCAGGTACATATGATTTTTGCAGTCATTGTACAATCGACTGCTATTTTGGTATGTCTTATTTTGATAGACTGCCAGATTACTTTATTAAACAAAACTTAACCTATCTAAAAAATTTGATAGAAACAAAAAGATCTAAATAACAATATTTTTAGATTTTATTGTAAACCTCAATTGTTTTATCTGCGATTTTATCCCAACTTAGCTCTTTTGCTAGTTTTTCAGAGTCATTTGAAAGTTTCTTTAGAAGGGAATTATTATTTAATACAGTAATTATTTTTTTTGATAATTCTTCTACATTTTCTGGTTTAGAAATTGCAATATCGTCTAATACATAGTCAGGCAATCCTCCAACATCTGTTACAATAATTGGTTTTTTAAAAGGTAATGCTAAAGCTCCAACTCCTCCATGAGTATCAAAAGGATGTTTTCTATAAGGTAAAACAACAAGATCTGCACATGAAAAATAATATTCAATCTCAGAATCAGATACATAATCTAATTTTTTATGTATATATTCAGTTAAATTATTATCAATAATTATTTTTTCATACTCTTTCCAATCATTCAATGGTTGACCTGCAATTATAAGACTAATATTATTTATTTTATCCTTAACAATTTTTAATGCCTCAAGTAAAATATCAAGACCTTTATATCTCCAAATATAACCAAAAAACAATATTGCTTTTTTATCAACGGATATATTTAGATGTTTTCTTGCATCTATTTTTGATATATTTTTAATCTTTTGATAAGGCATTATCGACCCATGCTTTATTATAAAAACCAGTTTTTTGTCTACTCTAAATAATTTTAAAAATTTTTTCAAATTTCTTTTGTTATGAACAATAAATGCATCTGCAAATAAGAAAATAAATTTATTAATAATCCTATCAGATAGAATTGAAGTAAAATCTTTAACGTGGGGAGTAATATTATGAACAGTTATTAAACATTTTTTATTCCGTATTTTATTAATCGGCAATATAAAACAATAGATTAATCCTGAATATAAGGCCCAATGTTGAATGTGGAGAATGTCACCTTTTAATTGCAATCCTACCTTAATCCATGAGAATGGATTCCACCAAGTTATGACTGGTTTTATTTTAACATTTTTTAGATTAAATCTTTTATTTTCTTTTTCTTTCATTCCTCCATAGTATAAGGATTTTGGCAAACTATTTTTAAAATTAAAAAATTCTATATCTACTTTTTTTGAGAGTGCATCTGCTAAATGATAACAATATGGACTTAATGCCTTAATTGGTGGTAGAGTTCCAATTAATGTAACTTTCATTTTTTTTCATATTTTGAATATTTCAAAGGTTAAAAATATTATATTAAAAATCAATTCTTTATTAAAATGGTAAGAAACAAAATTTCAAAATCAAATATTTTAGAATATAAAATAATGAACAAAATAGATTTTTATAATTGCTGGGAGGATATTGAAATAATTGAAAAAGCACTTAAAATTGAAGAAAATGACATAATTTTTTCAATTACATCTAGTGGTTGCAATATACTTAATCTTCTCATTTACAATCCAAAAAAAATCTATTCAGTTGATTATAATCCTTATCAGAATTTTTTATTAGAACTAAAAATTGCTGCAATTAAGAATCTTGATTATTCAGAATTTATACAACTTATGGGTCTGAAATTATCAAATAAAAATAGAGAAATATATAATTCTATTAGAGAAAATGTTAGTAATAAAGCTAGAATATTTTGGGATAAAAATTCTTATGTAATTAATAAGGGTTTATTATCTGTTGGAGAACAAAATGTAAAAAATTTAGGAAATGTTTTAAGATTTTTTAAAGGGGAAAAAACAATAAAAAATTTTTTTTCATGCGATACAATTGATAAACAAGCTGATTATTTTTATAAAAATATTTATGGTTTACCTTGGAGAATTTCTCTTTTTTTATCTTATAATAAATATTTGATTAGGTTATCTCTATGTTTAAGGATTTTAAAAGAGTATTATTATGGACGGAAAAAATCATCTGATTATTTTACATATTTTAAAAATGTTTATTTTCCAAAAAAACATTTCGAAAGAATAGAAAATGTATATATAAAAATACCAATTAAAAATAATAATTTTGCATCTTTAACTTTATTAGGTTATTATGTTAATAAGCATTGTTTTCAACCTTATTTAAAAGAGGAAAATTTTCATTTATTAAAAAAAAGAATTAGTAAAATTGAAATTAAGACAAATACAGTTCTTAACACATTAAAAAATCTTTCAGATAGCACTGTTAATAAATTTTTACTTTCAAACATTTTTGATTGGGTTGATAATGAAAAATTTAGAAAAATATTAAATGAAATTATTCGAGTTGGAAAAAATAATGGTAAACTTTTATATTCATTTACAAGAAATGATAGGTATATTCCAAAAGATATTAAGGAATTATTTTCAGATAGAAAATTTGGAGATGAATTATTAGAAAAAGATAGAACAACTCTTTATAGTGGTTTTGTCGTAGCAGAAATCAAAAAATAAGAATTATATTTTTTCATAATTTGGTTCAATATCTTCTGAATAAAAATTTATTTCAAAATATGATAGAACCTTTAGGATTCTATTTATTTGTTTTTCAGTTAAATATTCTTTCCATTTTGATAATTGTTTATCAGGTTTATTTAAAAATTTTACATCTTCCTTCATTGTAACAACGCTTGGTTTTTTAAATATATTTAGTGTTTTTCTAGGGATATTTTTTTCACCAATCTCCCTAAAAATATTTTCGATTTCACTAAAACCATTTTTTAATAATCTCTCATAAAATACAATATTCCAAGGAAAGGGTTTCTTTTGAGTAAGTAAAATATTGTAATCAAGACACCATGTTGTTGCAAGAATTTCTTCGATTGTTCCAACATCTTTTAGTTTATTTATTATCGATTCATTTAATTCTTTTATTTCTTTTACTTCATCAAGTAATATTTTTTTTGTTGGTTTGATATCGATAAATGGTTGCGAAGCATTCCGATACCCATAGAGTCCTGATTTCATTTGAGAAGAAATACATGCGCAAGGATGCCGAACTAATAAAAATATACTGCGTAAATCAAAATTTTTGGAAATCCATGGTAGCATACGATTCATGTTTATTGATTTAACAATGAGTTTATCTCCAAATAAATGGTTTATTGAATTTTTTAAAGAAAAACCTTTAAGAAGATCAAATACAGGATTATCTTTTATTGGAAGATTTGAAATATTTCCATTGAATATTTTTCTTAAGTAATTTTCTCCTTCTCTCCAATTAATATTAGATTGAAGATAGGTTCTTGATTTAAATCCAACCTTGAATGATTCTGGAAACCAAATTGGATTTAAGGGTTCAAAAATGTAAGTATATCTAGGTATTACGCAGAGAATATTCATTAACCATGTTGTACCTGATCTGGGAGTTCCGACAATGAGTATTGTATTTTTTTCAAGAACATTTTTGTTTTGAAATAAATTATTGTTGAAACTTTGAATTATTTCTTTCATTTTTCACCTGGTTTTCGACATTGCTTTTTGTCCCTTGGAAGTGTTAAAATATCTATGGCCCGTTTATTTATATATTTCCACCATTTCGACATCATTCTCAAGTAAAGAGGAGATATACAACCACATAGACTGCAATCTGCATTTAATCCCAGTAAGCAATGATTAACTAAATTTCCTTTGAAATCATACCATTTTGCAAAACGAAAAACAGGACATTCTCCTTTGTTTATTTCACATAAAAGATCAACTAGACCATGGGTCATTCTAACAAAATTTGGATATTCGTCAACAACCCTATGCAATTCTTTCTTTGCATATTTCCTTTCTTCATTTAATACTGTCTTATCTGGATTACCTTTCGGTGGAGTCAAAAAAAAGAATGAAACACCAAAAACAGATGTATCAATCCAGTTATCAATTATTGTTTGAATTTGACTTGCTGTACCTTTTCTTAGACAACAAGATAACATCACTCGATGATCATCTGAATAATTTTTATAAATTCGTTGCCATGTTCCATTACCACGGATTTTATCATGAATAGATTTTCCACCGTCAACTGAAACTGCAAAAGGAAATTTCATATTATCTGGAATTTTAATCAAGCCATTTGTTATAAGTGACATATTTCTTTCAAAGAAATCGTAAGCAAGTTCAATAATATCTATTCTCAGAGTTGGTTCCCCACCAATTAAAAAAATTGATTTACAACCATTTTCTAATTCATTTTTAAAAATCCCTTTGTAATCATCATAAGTTAATTCATTTTTTTCAAGACCTCTCATTATTTCTTTTCGTGTTAATCCATCATATTCTGGATTGAAGTTATAAACATAACAATCAGGACAAAAAAGATTGCATCTTCGGGTAATTTCGTGAGTATATCTGGTAGGTTTTTTTGTTAAATATGAATATAAGTATATCCTAAATAGGTCAAATATTCTAATAGTTTGATCAAACATCAGATTCCCCACGAAAATATTCTTAAATATAATATTAAAAATTCATGGTATAATCTGTTATTTATGAAATTTATTTATATATTTCTGTATGTTTTGCTATAATTTTTAATGAAAATTAGAAAATTAAAATGTATCTGAATCAAAAATAATATAATTTATAATTATATTTTTCAAATGAAAACATTAATGGAGAAATGTAATCAATGAAATTTCTTCTTCTTAAAATTGAGGAGGGATACAGGCAATTTGGTTTAATAGGAAAACCTAAAAAAGTTATATCAACCTACCCTCCTCTTGGTCTTGAATACATTGGTGCAACATTAGAACAAAATGGACATAATGTAGAAATAATTGATTTTGGAGTAGAAAATTTATCACAACAACATCTAAAAAATTGTTTGATGAATTCTGATGTTGTTGGAATGAGTGTTTATACAAATAATTACAATATTGCTGCAGAAAAAGCAAAAAAAATAAAAGATTTGGACTCTGATATCCCTATTGTAATCGGAGGTCCTCATTGCACCCATTTAAAAGAACTTTCTCTTTCTCATATTCCTAATGCAGATATAGCTGTTGAATTAGAAGGAGAACAAGTCATTCTTGATTTGGTTAAATACTTCAAAGGGAACAGAAAATTATCTGAAATTCATAATATACATTATAGGGAAAATAAAAATATAAAATCTGGAAAATCCTACAAAGTGATTGAAGATTTGGATTCTATACCATTTCCAGCAAGACATCTAGTTGAAAAATATGATTATGGAAATTTTATTTGGGGATTGCGTCCTAGAAAAAAATTTACATCTATGACAACCACAAGAGGATGTCCATTCAACTGTCGCTTTTGTACAAGATATGGTAATATAAAAGGTTGGAGCTTTCGGCAAAGATCTCCAGACAATGTTGCTGATGAGTTTAAAGAGATTGCTGGTAAATATAAATCAGTTATGATAGTTGATGATAATTTTCTAACCGATATAAAAAGAACTTATAAAATTTTTAACAAGATAATTGAAATGGATCTTGATTTGGAATTGTTCATTTTAGGCGCAAGAGTTGATACAGCAGAACTAGAATTATATAAAAAGATGAAAAAAGCTGGTGTTAAATATGTCAGTTTTGGTATAGAATCTGGAAATCAAGATATACTTGATTTTTATAATAAAAAAATCACATTAAAGCAAATAAAAAAAGCAGTAAAAATATCAAATGATATGAATTTTGTTACCCAGGGTGATTTTATTTTAGGTGCTCCTATTGAGACAAAGAGACATATAAAAAATACTATAAAATTTGCAGCTTCCCTCCCTCTTGATATTGTGCTTTTTCAACCTTTAGATTATGAGATAGGTTCTGAATTATGGGAAGAAGCAGTAAAGAAAGATAAAATATCAAAAGATGAATATTCAGTAACTGCTGATTCACGTAGAGGTCTAGCAAATTTCACTTCAAAAGAACTTGAAAATTATGTTAAAAAAGCATATAGGAATTTTTATTATAATCCGTTCTATGCAATAAGATTATTATCTAAAACCTTTCAACAAGGCGATATTTATCATTTAAGAACTATTCTTAGACTGGCAAGCCCAGTGCTTAGAGCTATTTTTTAATACAAATATTTGTCAAAAAATACAATAAATGGGAGAATATATAGACTTAAGGTTTAATAAATGCAAATATATGATGAACTAAAAAATAATAATTATTTGTGGGAACTTTTTACAAAAAAAGAGGAATATAACTCGAAAAATGTTGATAAGCATGGTAGATTTATATCAAAATCCAGTAGTTATAAAGATATATTATATCCTTATGTATCAGACTATTTAATAAAAAAAGATTTATTAAATAATGAATATCCAGAAAACAAAAATTTCGCTATTGTTTTAACACATGATGTTGATGATATTAACATTTCAAATCAACATTTATTAAGATCATTTATACCGTTTCCACTTAATAGAGACTTATTAGGCTTCAAACCAGTTCTAAAGGAAAGGCTCATGGGAAAAAAATCGTCTTACAACAACTTTAAAAATATATTAAAATTAGAAAAAAAATATAATGCAAAATCGTCTTTTTATTTTCTTGCAACTGAAAAAGATATATTTGGAAATAAATACAAAATTGAGAATATACTAAACGATATTTTTTTTGTCCTAGATAATGATTGTGAGGTGGGATTACATACTAGTTATTATGCATTTGATAAATATGAAGAAATTAAAGGTGAAAAAGAAAAAATTGAAAAATTGATTAAGAAGAAACTTAAAGGTGTTAGAAATCATCTTTTGAGATTCAGAATACCAAAAAGTTGGGAAATTTTATCAAAAGTAGGATTTGATTATGATACAACATTTGGTTATCATGACAAAATCGGTTTCCGAAATGGAATCTGCCATCCTTTTAAACCATTTAATATATTAACAAACAAACAAATTGATATTATTGAAATACCATTGGGAATTAGCGATGTTGCCTTGTTTTCATATATGCGAAAAAATGCTTCTGAAAGCTGGACTCTAATTAAAAAGTTGATTGACTCAACTGAAAAGTTGAATGGCGTTTTAACAATTCTTTGGCATAATTGGACCTTTTGTTATCCTGCATCTTTTGCAGGTTTATTTGGAAAAGAATGGACTAGATTATATGAAAAAATTCTAGAATATTCTAATGAAAGGAACGCATGGCTTACTAGTGGAGAAAAATTATCTAAATTTTTTTCAGAAATTTACTAAGAATATAAAGTAAAAAGAAAGAGTTATTAACTGTTTTAACTTGATTATTCATTTAAATACCATTTTATGGTTATTATTATGGTTAAGAAATCAGAAAAATCTGAACCTAATGAATTTGATAAAGAATTTTTTCCATGTGCAAAAGAATGGTGGTGTGTTGAAGGTTTTTTTCAAACAATTGAAAACGATAATAAATGGAGTTTCAAAGCAGATTTTTACCAAGCAATTGGAAGAGATAAGTCGATATGGTCTGTTTATTCAAATACGATTTTTGATTTAAAAAATTCTAAAATATATAGGTATAATTCATCAAATGATTCGTTAAAATTAAACACTCCAAAAAGTGGTTTTCAAGTAAAGTATAATGGATCCTATATTAAGGGAGCCTTTCCAAATTATAAGATATATCTTTTAAATCCAAAAAACAATATAAAATTAGATTTCAAAAACTATGCTCAATCAAAACCATATTGGATAGCACAAAATATTACAGATGGTTGGTTACCTTGGGGTCTTGGTTACTTCAGATATGGTTTTATACCAGATAATATAATTAAAGGAGTTTTTAATATAAATAATCAAAATTTTTCAATAAAAGGTAATAGTTATTTTGAGCATGTCTGGGGAGATTTTTCATTTTTTTATTTAACATCATCAAAAAGATTAATTAGAAGAACGATTTCATCATATACAAAACTTTTCGGAAATTGGATTCACAATCAAGATATAAAAATTCCAAAATCAATAACGTTTAGCACTGATAATAGACCTCCAGGATATGATTGGATTTGGGCTTTTCTAGATAATGGATGGACAATATTTTTTGGAAATATGACATTTTGGATAATTAATGGCATTGGTACAGGAATTTTAATTTTGTCAAAGGATGGGAAAAATTATGATGAATTCAGCAATGTACACTTTAACTACAATAAGATGAAATATTTAAGAAAATATGATTTTTATTATCCTGTTGAACTTGAAATTACTGCAAAAAAAGGTAAAGAACTTATATTTTTAAAAATAAAAGATTTTTCTAAAAGTTATGAAGGTTTTACCGAAGCAACTGAGGAAAAAGGAATATATGGCTTTGTGATTTGTGAGGTACCAAGTATAATCGAAGGATATTATTTAAATGATAAAAAAAGAGTGGATATTAAAGGTTTATCAAAGATGGAATTTCATAGATTATTAAGAACTTTTGGACATAATTCATTAAGAATTGATTTTAGGTTATCTAAAAATAAAATTGGAATATTATCAAGTTTAAATTCACATTATTTCAGAAAAAAATTGGATTTAAATTTACAATTTTTTCCAAGACCATATTTTAAAATTAAATTTGCTAGGTTAAATAAATCACAATTTAAGTGAATTTTTAATAATATAATCCTAATTAAGATACCGATAACTACAATTAAACAAAGGAAAAAAGAATGAAAAAAAAATCTCCTAATCCACGAGTAATTATTCTAGGAATTGATGGACTTGAATACTCTCTAATAAAAAAATGGAAACTTACAAATATAATGCAAAAACAACACTGTAAGTTAGATTTGTCAGATTATAAGGTAATAGTAACTCCTCCTATTTGGGGAAGTATGTTGACTGGTAAAATTGATCACGAAATTATGGAAATCTGGGAAAGACAGGCAGAAATTACAGGTGCGGGAATAAATACAAAACAGAAGTGGTGGGCAAGATTTGGTGATTTATTACCCCCAATAATTGATTTGTGGATTTGGTATCATATATTTGCTCCTTTTTTTGGTGGTAATCTATTTGAAAAAACTGCAGATTATGTTATTGATAAAAATCAAACAAATCTATTTCAATTCTTTAAAAACCCATGGACGAATGGTGTACCTGGCTATGGGAGGGATGTAAGTAATCTAAAAGAAAAATATCATTTTCAATTAGCTATGATTGGAAAAGATGAGTTTTTTAATGAATTTACTATTAAAAACTATAAAAAAGATAAAAAACAATTATTTTCAGCTCTATCAAGGTCTGAATATGACCTAATTTTTTGGTATACAATGATTTTAGATAAATTTGGCCATGTGTATATAAGAAGTCCTCTTAAATTAATGAAATATTATTTAGAAATCAATGAGTTAGCTGGTAAAGTGATAAAGAATTTTCCAGATTCTTATATCTATATAATATCTGATCATGGAATTAAGAAAGTAAAGGGTGGATGGGGTTTACATAGTAATTATGGTTTTTTCAGTAGCAACACTGGTGAAATTATTAAAAAACCATATGATTTATATGATTTAGTTTTAAAATCTAAAACAATTTAATAGCTTTTTTAGATAATCTTTTGCTAAATAAAAATTTAAAAGGATATTTCTATTGAATTTACAGGTTTATTAAATGAGCAGATCTCCTAAATTAGAAAAACTTGTCGGTTTTTTTCCTTCTTTTTCTAATCTTGCTGAGTCTGGAAGAGCTGTTTTAATTGCAAAGCGATATAAAGAAATGGGTGGAAGGGTAATTTTTTTTAGTCATGGTGGAAAGTACGAATTTTTAGCTAAAGAAAATGGTTTTAAAATCATAAAAGTAAATCCTATTATTACAGAAGAGCATATTAATGAATATTTTAAAATTGTTGCTTTAGAAACCTTTCATTCAAAAATATTTGATGAAGATTTTATTTATGAAAATGTAAAAGAAGAGATAACAGCTTTTAAAAAATCAAAAATAAAACTATTGGTTTCTACAAATAACCTTACTTGTGCTATATCTGCAAGAGCTGCAAATATTCCATTAATTAGTATTAATTCAGACCCTGGTATATTTGTACTTAAAATTCCAGATACTCTTGAAAATCCTTTTACCTTTTTTTTCCCTCAAGCATTAAAAGTTCAAATATTAAATTGGTTTATTAGAATATCAAAACTTTATTTAAAATCAATAAATAAAATTTCATTAAAATTTGGAGTACCACCCTTTGAAAATCCATTAGACTTATATGATGGCGATATTACTCTTGTTACAAATTATTTAGAATATATAAACATTTTTCATAATCAACAAAATTTTCCTGAAAATAATTATATAGGTTCAATCTTAATTGATGAACTTTTTGAAAAAGATGTATCAAACAAGATTAGTTCAGAAATAAAAACTCATCTAAAAAAACCTGGTAAATCAATACTCTTATCCCTTGGTAGCTCTGGATCAAAGGATCTTTTTCTTAAAATACTAAAGGTACTAAATAAAACAAGTTATAATGTTATTGGTATATACACATCTATATTAGAAGAAAAAGATTTGCCTAAATTAAATAAAAATATCCTTTTGAAAAAATTTGTACCCTCAATTTCAAAAGTATCTGAATTTGTAGATCTTGCAATTATTCATGGTGGACAAGGTACTGTGTTTTCAACTATTTTTTCAAAAAAACCAATAATCGGTTTTCCAATGCAAATCGAACAGCATATCAATCTAGAAAAAATTGTTGGTCATGGCTGTGGTATTATGCTCTCAAGAAAATATTTCAGTGAAAAAAAATTGCTAAAATCCATAACTAAAATTTTAAATAATTATGATAAGTATCTGCATAATATTGAAAATCTTGAAAATAAATTACTAAAAGCAGAAGGAGACAAAAAAGCAGCCAGGATAATATTTGAAATCATTACAAAAAATAAGAGTCATCTTAATAGTATCTTGCAAAGAGAATCAATTTTTAAGAAAAAATCTAAATATAAATTATTTGTTGAATAAAATCAAATGGACTGTTACGATGTTTATTTAGATAGTGCTGCATGGGTTTGCGAAGTAAATTTGATTGGATGTTCAAGAATCCATCGATATATGCGCGATAATGGCCATAAAATTGTTGATAATCCCTCTAATGCTGATTTTATTATTATAAATTCATGTGGTTTAACACAAGGTCATATTAAAAAATGTATGTATCTTTTTAAAAAATATAATTCTTTAAAAAAAGAAAATGCAAGAATTATTCTTTTCGGCTGTTTAATTAAAATCAATCCAGAACTGATTGATTCTTTAGATTGCATTAAGATTGATTTTAATGAAGGTGAAAAATTTGATAAAATATTTTCTAAAAAAGTAAAATTTATAGATGTAAAACCTTATTGTGACAGTAAGACAAAGAAAGATTTACTTGGTGAAAAAAACCCTTTTCATCGTACAGGAATCTTTCCTTTTTTATTCTCAGCGATATTGTTATTATTTTCAAAAAAAGCAAGAATTAACTATAATAGAATCATAAATAATATTTCCTATAAAAACAGAATATTTGTAGAAATCAGTATGGGTTGCACTGGAAATTGTAGTTATTGTGTTATAAAAAAAGCAAGAGGAAATATTAGTTCACGTCCTATAAAAGATATACTTTCTGATATCGAAAAAATAAATTATTCAGAGAAAAAATTGTTTTTAGTTGCAAATGATTGTGGTTGTTATGGCATTGATTTAAAAACTAATTTAGTTAGTTTATTAAATGAAGTTAATAAGAATTTTCCAAATTTATCAATTGAGTTAAATTATCTTAATCCCCAATGGATAGAAAGAAATTCAGATGAGTATATCAAATTATTTAGAGAATTAAATATTGACTTTGTGGTAATACCTGTGCAGAATGGGTCAAATAAAGTCCTTAAAAATATGAATAGACGTTATAATATTGAAAATGTAATTAAGATTGTAGATAAGATAAAAAAAGTTTCACCAAGGACGTTCATTTATTCACATTTTATAATAGGTTACCCTGGAGAAAAATGGATTGATTATTTTAAAACTTTGGTTTGTGCTCTACATTTTGATTTTCCAATTGGTTTTGAATATTCTGAACATAAAGGAACGGTTTCCTCATCTTTACCGCATCAAAAAGCTAAGATTACTATTACTTTAAGATATGTTCTATTTGTAATTTTTATGAATTTTTTAATGTTCAAGAAATTACTTTCTAGGATATAGATTAAAAAAATTTGTTTTTTATTTAGAAATTCATATCATATACCATAACATATTACAATAAAATTAATTATAGTAAATAGTAATTCTAAATCAACAAAATGGTAGAATACACTGATTGTGTAATATGCAATAAGAAAGTAAAACTAGATAAATCAATTGAGATTGTTGATGTAAGGTCTAATATTAGAGATTTTCAAGGAAATACATTTACAGTATGGAGATGCCCTTATTGTAATTCGATACATTCAAAACAAGATATTGATCTAACTAAATATTACAAAAACTATCCCATATTTGATTTGAAAAATAAACTTTTCATTAATTTTAATCTTTCAAGGCGTCTAAAAAGATTAAAAAGAGCAGGTCTGAAAAAAGATGACCGTATCTTAGACTACGGTTGCGGTAGCGGAAACATGGTTTATTACTTAAATCTTGTTGGCTACAAGAATGTGTTTGGTTATGATAAATACAATAAAAGATATTCAGATGAAAATTTATTAGAAAATAGATATGATTATATAATTTGTCAAGATGTTCTTGAACATACTAAAAAACCTATTTTGGTTCTAAAAAAATTAGCAAAATTGCTAAAAACAACAGGTTTTCTTTCTATTGGTACGACTAATGCAGATTATATAAATCTAAACAATCCAGAAAAAATCATAATGCCATTGCACCAACCTTATCATAGGCATATTATATCTGAAAAATCTCTTATTTTGCATGCTAAAAAAATTGGATTGAAGGTTAAAAAGATTTATCATCGTTATTATATTAATTCCTTGTTGCCATTCAACAATCATAGGTTTATGTTTGAATATCGTATAAAAAAAGGAAATATGTTAGAACCAGTCTTTGGTAAAATATTAGATTTTAAAATTGTTCTTACTCCCAAGATGATATTTTATGCAATATTTGGATACTTTTTTTTCCCAAAAAATGAGATGGAAATTATATTTTATAAGTAATTCTTTAAATAGAAAAAGTAATGGATATAAAATTAAAGAATTTGGTGGAACATTTATAGCATTATTAATTTTTAAAATCGTTTATTAGGAAAAATCTTTATCTTTTACACAGCATTTAAGGTTGAATGAAATCCTATAAATTTTTTATTGACAATGCTAATCAAATTTGTGAAGTTAGCATTGTAGATTCTTCAAGAATTTTTCGTTATATGATTGAGAATGGACATAAATATACTGATAATCCTTCAAAAGCTGATTTTATAATAATAAATACATGCGGTTTTATTGAGCCCGCCCGAAAAACAACCATTAATCTTTTTAAAAAATATAATTCATTTAAAAAAGAAAAAGCGACCATAATTATGTTTGGTTGTATTATAAAAACAAATCCAGAAATAATCAAATCTTTAAACGCAAATCCTATTGGTTTATATGAAGGAAATAAACTTGATAAATTATTTTATAAAAATAAAAAATTTGAAGATATTGAATTTTACTGTGATACTGAAACAAAACAGAAGTTGTTAATTAAAAAAAATGATAAAAAGACTAAATTACCTTACCTTCTTCTAACTGATTTAACATCGCCTTTTTTTAAAAAATTAAAATGGAATTATAATAAGATTCTCAATAGCATTTCATACAAAGATTTTGTCTTTATTGAAATTTGCAGAGGATGCATGGGAAATTGTAGTTATTGTGTTATAAAAAAAGCACGAGGAAAGATTTGTTCACGTACAATACCAAATATACTTTCAGATATAAAAAAAATTTATGATCCTTCAAAAAAATTATACTTGGTTGCAAATGATAGTGGTTGTTATGGAATTGATATAAAAACTAATTTAATTAATCTATTATATAAGATTAATGAAAAATTTCCTAAGTTATCAATTGAATTGGATTATCTTAATCCTTTCTTATTAAAAAAATATTCTAATGAATATATCAAACTTTTCAAGAGATCAAACATTCATTATGTTACTATCCCAATACAGAGCGGTTCTAGAAAGATTCTAAAGAATATGAATCGTAATTATGATATAAAGAGGGTTATCAAAATTATTGATAAAATTAAAAAGGTTTCACCAAAGACATTCATTGAATCACATTTTATAATTGGTTTTCCTGGAGAAAATTGGATTGATTTTATTAAAACTATGATTAGTGCTCTTCATTTTGATTTTCCAGTCCCTATTAAATATTATGAAAACAAAAATACTCCTAGCTCATTGTTGCCATGCCATAAATCAAACTTTATAATTTCATTAAGATATAACCTATCAATCATTTATTTTAATTTTATAATATTTTTTAGACTTCTTTCTTATCCAAAATTTTAATTTTAATAATAGAAAAAAACCTAAATATAAATGATTTGTTAATAATTTAAAAATGCAATCCTATAATGTTTATATTGATAGTGCTGCATGGTTTTGTGAGGGTAATGCAATAGATTCCTCAAGGATTTATAGATACATAATTGAAAATGATCATAAGTATATTGATGATCCTTCAAATGCTGATTTTATTATTATTAATTCATGTGGTTTTATTAAGGACAGAGAAAATAGAACTCTAAATCTTTTTAAAAGATTAAATAAACAAAAAAAAGAAAATGCAAATGTTATTTTGTTTGGATGTCTTATTAAGATTAATCCTAAATTAATAGATACTTTAGATTGCATCAAGATTGATTTAAATGAGGGAGAAAAATTTGATAAAATATTTTACAAAAAAACTAAATTTGATAAGGTTAGACCATATTGTGATGAAACAACAAAACAACAGTTGTTTTATAACAAAAATGTAATTCAGCAACTAAGATATCCTTTATTTTCCCTCACAAAATTACTATCTCATTTCTCAAAGAAATTAAGAATGAATTATAACAAGATTATTAGCAGTACCACTTATAATGATAAGATTCTAGTAGAAATCTGTAGAGGTTGTACAAGTAATTGTAATTATTGCGTTATAAAAAAGGCAAAGGGAAAGGTTAAATCAAGACAAATAAAAGATATACTATCTGACATAGAAAAAATTTATGACCCAACAAAAAAATTGTTTTTAGTAGCAGATGATTGCAGTTGTTATGGGGTTGATATTAAAACAAATTTTTTTAATTTATTAAAAAATATTACAAAAAAATATCCTAAATTGCCATTGGATATTGATACTATAAATCCTGAATGGTTAGAGAGATTTCCTAAAGATTATATTAGCCTCTTTAAGGAAAGTAAGATTGAATTTGTAACAATTCCAGTACAGAGCGGTTCTAATAAAGTTCTTAACAATATGAATAGACGTTATGATATTGAAAATGTTGTTAAGATTGTAGATAAGATAAAAAAAGTTTCACCAAAGACTTTTATTTATTCACATTTTATAATAGGTTACCCTGGAGAAAAATGGAGAGATTATATAAAAACTATGATTTGCGCTCTTCATTTTGATTTTCCAATTTTTTTAATTTATTCAGAACATAAAGATTCAAGCAACAAAAATTTATTAGATAAAAAAAGTAATTTAACAATTTCAGCAAGGGAACATATCTCAAATTTTTTTCTAAGTTTTTTAATATGTTATAAACTTCTTACTCATCCATAAATAACCTTTAGTCAATATTAATAAAAAATAAATTAAAATCTTTTACTAATACATAGTTCCTAAATATTTAAAATACTGTTTAATAGAAAGTATTTAAATAAAACATCTATTTTTAAAAAGGTAATGCAAAAATCATATAACATTTTTGTTGATAGTGCAAATTGGCTATGTGAAATAAATTTACTTAGTTTTTCAATGATTAATAGATATTTAACTGAAAACGGCCATAGGATTATAAATGATCCTTTAAAGGCTGATTATATAATTATAATATCATGTGGTTTTACTAAAGACTCAGAAGATAGGACCACCTCAATTTATGAAAAACATCATAAAAGAAAGAAAAAGAATACAACAATCATTATGTTTGGTTGTCTTATTAAAATTAACCCAGAACTTATCAAATCATTAGATTTAATTCCAATTGATTTTAAAGATGGTAAAAAAATCGATAAGATTCTTTATAATAAAATTAAATTTGAAGATTTAAAACCTTACTGTGACACTGAAAAATTAGAGGATCTGTTTGGTGATAAAATCAATGTTCAACCTTCAAAAAATATTCCTGTTTTATTTACAAGATTTATGTTACCATTTTCAAAAAAATTAAGAAGAAATTATAAAAAAATTATAGACGATTTAGTAGCAAGAAATAAGATACTTATAGAAATCAGCAAGGGATGTGCAAGTAACTGCAAATATTGTGTTATAAAAAAGACTAGAGGAAAGATTTGTTCAAGAAAAATCGATGACATAATGAAGGATGTGGAAAAACTATATGATCCAACAAAAGAGTTGTTTTTAGTTGCAGATGATTGTAGTTGTTACGGAATGGATATAAAAAAAACCTTGTTTGATTTATTAGTTGAAATAAAGAAAAAATTTCCTGATTTATTAATAAACCTAGACAATATTAATCCATATTGGTTAGAAAAAGATCCTGATATGTATATTAAGTTGTTTTCTGAGTTTAATATCAGTTATGCTACAATACCCTTGCAGAGTGGTTCAAATAAGATTATTGATGATATGAACAGAAACTATGATATTTATAAAATTCTAGATATCGTAAAAAAGATTAAAAAGGTATCACCAGAAACTATTATTTACACACATTATATCATATGCTATCCTAACGAAAAATTCATTGATTTCTTAAAATCTATTTATAGCTCACTATATTTTGATCTATCAATTCTTTTTGTTTATTCTGAACCTGAAGAATCAACAAGTTCATCTTTTCTTAACTACAGATCAAGATTTACAAGAGAATATAGATCATTTATTTTCATGCTGTTTCATAATTTTGTCACATTCTATAAACTTTTAACTTTGCAAAGTCAGGATAAACTAAAAACTTCAAATCAACCATAAAATATTACATTATTAAATATCATTTTTTTGGTTTAGTCATTAAAAAACTCCCTGCAATTCTATGCGGATAATATTTAATATCCTTAAAACCTGTTTTTTTTAGAAGTTCTATCCATTGTTTTTTTGATGGTAATCTTAAAATTAGAAGTTGTGGTGTTAAAAAAATAAATGATTTTAAATGTTTTATGGGCTCTCTCATAAGAAATGTCCCATTTGTTTTTAATACTCTATATATTTCTTTCATCGCAATAAGCTTATTTTTATTATTATGAAAACTTGTAATTAAACCACTGCATATAACAATATCAAATCTTTTATCATCAAATGGTAGATCTAAAGCATCGCCATAGCGAAACTCAACTTTATTTTCCACTCCTTCAATTTTTGCGTTTCTATATGCTTTTTCTGCAGAATTTCCAGGGATTTCAATTTTGTCCCAAATATCCACACCAATGATTTTTCCGTTTTTTAATTGTTTAGCAACACCTATTGTTGCTCTACCAAGACCACATCCAACATCAAGAATCTCTTCATCACCATTTAACCTTAAAATTTTTGACTGATCCAAACTTCTTTTTGGGCTTATAAAATATGTAGTTGTAATATATGAAAATATTGAATAGAATCCTAGAAAAGCAAGAAAGATTCCTATTGGAACTGAAAAATATAAATAAATAATAAAACCACTAGAAAAGAAAAAAATTATGTATGCAATGGTTGCACCTATTGCTGTATAACCATAAAATGGTTTTTCATTTTTTTTTACCATTTTCTCTTACCAAATTTATTCTTCTCTTAATTTCTCCCAGGATCAAATTTTCTAAAATAAAACAATAGATTACCTAGTAATGAATTCATTAAAGGATAATATCCGTGTTTAATATTTCTCACTAATCTTTTTAGAACTGGTAGAATTTTATAATACTCTTTATAAATCCAAAGAGTCCCATTATATAGTTCTTTTTCAGTCATATGTTTTGGTTTAAAAAGGGTTTGTGCACAATTATATTTTGTCCAATCAAAAGATGTAATTCTGTTTTCTTTTTTTATACGTTTAAATATTTTTGTTCCAGGAAAAGGTGTTAAAATGTTAAAACAAGCAACATCTATCCCAAGGTTGTCAATCATTTCTTTTGTTTTTTCAAATGTATCTATTTTTTGCTCGTCGAACCCAAAAATAAAAGATCCTGTTATGTTCATGTCATAATCCTTTATTTTATTAACAGCGTTTTTATAATCTCTTATTTTATTTGTTGTTTTACCGATAGACCTTATAACATCCTGAGATATTGCTTCAAAGCCTATACACCAACTGACACAACCTGCTTCACTTGCAAGTTTTAAAAATTCATCGTCTTTTGCTAATACATTTACATTTCCATAGCAGTTAAATTTTTTATCAAGTCCAATTAGGTTTTTAAAAAGATCTTTAGTATATTTTGGATTTATAGTTAGAGATGCATCAAAGAAGAATATATTTTTTTGTTTTATTGATTTTATCTCATCTATAACATTTTCAATAGGTCTTTTTCTATGAACCTTACCTTTTACATTATGTACAAAGCAAAAATCACAATTAACAGGGCATCCCCTTGTAGCTTCAATTGCCGCTATAGGGAGATAATAATCAATTATATCTCTTCTAGCTGGTGGTATCATTTTTGGATCAACCGGATCAAAATTATAAAATGGCTTTAATTTGTCTTTTTTAATATCCTCTAATATTTTTTTAACACTTATTTCTGCTTCACCAATTACAACACTATCTGCATGTTTTTTTGCTTCCTCTGGTAATGCACTGGGATGATAACCACCTATTACAACAGGTATATTTCTCTTTCTGAATTCATCTCCAATTTCATATGTTCTTGGTACAGTAGCAGTTCTGCAAGTTATTGCAACGAGGTCATAATCCTTATCAAAATTTATTTTTTCACCACGATTTTCATCTATTGCTTCAATTTCAAAATGATTCGGAATAACTCCTGCTAATTGCTGCAAGGTTAAATTTGGGAAGGCAGGTAACCGTGCTGATAATTTCATAATAATATTTGGGAGTTCATAACCCGCGTATGGCTGAATTAACAAAATGTTCATATTATATTCCTTAATGCAATTAAATAAATATATTTATCAAATATAATTTAATCGCATTAACTAAAAATCATATAAACTTTTAAATTGTTGTCTACTTCTAATATTTTGTAGAAGAACATAAAAGGACAAATAATAATCTTTATGTCTTTCAATTGCCTTAAAATATCTTTTAATTATATTTTTAATGCTGTAATATTGTTTTGTAATCCATCTGGTTCCTTCATATAGTTCCTTTGCACTCATATTTTTTGGTTGAAAAACGACATTTACCAGATTATATCTATCCCAATCCTCCGTTAATATTCTACCTTCCTTTTTTAATCGGTCATATAAAGGAGTTCCAGGAAAAGGTGTTAAAATATGGAAATCCACCATGTCAATATCCCAATTTATTATTGAATCATAAGTTTTTTTAAAAATATCCGGGTCATCATTATCAAAACCAAAAACAAAGGCACCTGCAATAATCATCTCATTATCCTTTATTTTTTTTATAGATGATTGATAATCATCTACCACATTTACTTTTTTATTTGTTTCATCAAGACTCTTTTGTAAGATAGATTCAAAACCAATGTACCAGCTAAACAAACCTGCTTCTTTTGAAATTTTTAGAAATTCATCACTTTTTCCAAGAACGTTAATTGTTCCTTGTGCTAACCATCTTTTTTTAAATTTTTTTAATTCGCATAATAAACGTTTTTTGTAATCTATATTTATTACAAAATTAGCGTCATATATTAAAATCACCTCTGATTTCAATTTTTTAACTTCATCTATCACCTTTTTTATTGATTTAAATTCTGGATTATAATTTTTTGTTAAGGTACAAAATTCACAATGATTAGGACATCCCCTGTGAATAAGTATTCCGTCACTTATAAATTTATTTTTTAAAAGCTCTCTTTTTGGTTCTGGAATCTTGTCAGGTGGAATTTTTTCTTTAGAAGTATAAAATGGCTTTAAACTATCTTTTTTAAAATCCTCTAAAAGTTTAGGCCATATAAATTCAGCTTCTCCAATTACCACACTATCTGCATGTTTTTTTGCTTCATCGGGCAACGCGCTAGGATGGTAACCTCCTAAAACGACGGTAACACCTTTGCTTCTAAATTTGTCAGCTATTTGGTAAGCTCTTTTTGCATACATCGTTAAACAAGTAATTCCAACAAGATCGACTTTTTTATTAAAATTAAGTTTCTCAAAATTTTCATCTATTATTTCAACTTTATGCTCATCAGGTGTTAAGGAAGCTAACTGTGGAAGCGAGAGAGATTTGTACTCCCCAAAAATCTTAGAAAAAAAATCCTTATCATTTTTAGAAGTTGATTGAAAATATTTTGCTTTTGGAAAAATTAACAAGATATCCATATTTTCAACTCTAGATTATATATTATATTCTCGCCTATACCATACTTTTCTAAATAAATCCATAGTAATCATGGATGAAATCGTAGAAGTAGAAAGAGATATTTTTGGTAATTTTATCCATCTTGCTAACATCTTATCGATTGTATGAAATTCCTTAATTACTTTTTTTGTACCTTCATATAATTCTTTTGGGGTCATCTGTTTTGGTTGAAAAACAACTTCTGATTGAGTATATTTTGACCAATCTTTTGTTAATATTCTTCCCTCCTTCTCCAATCTGTTATACAAAGGAGTACCTGGAAGTGGAGTTAAAATGTTAAACTCACCCGCATCAATATTCCAATTGTTTAGAGCATCTATTGTTTTATCAAAAATATCGAGCGTATCTTCATCAAAACCAAACATTAGTAAACCGCTTACAGCCATGCCATTTCTTTTTATTGTATTTATCCACTCTGTGTATTTTTCAACTTTATTATTTTTTTTGTTTACACTATTAAGACTTTGTTGGGATGCTGATTCTAAACCTACTGTCCAGCCTACACAACCTGATTTTTTTGCTAGTTTTAGGAACTCTTTATTTTCCCCTAAAATGTTAATATTTCCGTTTGCAAACCATTTTTTATTTATATTTTCTTTTATCATCGCTTTAAATATTGCTTTACTATAACTTAAATCTGCAGTTAAATTTGCATCATGAATGTAGATAAACTTCCTAGTTAAGCTTTTTAGTTCCTCAATTACCTTTTTTATTGGACGCTTTCTATAACAGTGTTTAAAAAAATATGTAATAGAACAAAATTCACACCGATTGGGGCAACCTCTTGTAATTCTTATACCATCTGTTAATGATTGAAATGATAATAAATCTCTTCTTAAAGAGGGTATATCTTCAGATTTTACTGGTTTTTCATTTTTATAATATGATTGTAATTTTCCTTTTTCCATGTCTTTTAATAGTCGCGGAAAATTATATTCTGCCTCCCCAATAACTACACTATCAGCATGCTTTATTGCTTCTTCTGGAAGCGCAGATGGATGATAACCACCAAGAACTACGGGTACACCGAGTTTTCTAAATCTATCAGCTATTTCATAAACAGCTGGTGCAAACATTGTGAAACATGAAATTCCAACAAGATCATAATTATCAGAATAATCAATATCTTCGAAGGTTTCAAGTATTATTCTTATGTTATGATTATTTGGAATTGCTGCTGCAACTGCGGGAAGTGTCATTTCTGGATTAGTGAAAAATTTAGCTCTAAAAGTACCTCTATCCTCACGGATTACAGGACCATGTGTAAGTTTTGGATGAATAAGGAGTATATTCATATTTTTTTCATTTTTCAAATTTTTATAGTTATTCATAATTCAATTAAATATAAAATAAATAGTTTTTGGTAATAATTTATCATAAATAACAAAACAATTATCTATTAATTTTCGAATATAAAATCATATTTATGCCGATTTATAAAAAAAA
>Ga0209427_10000480_pt1 | contig 42479 bp, 39 predicted proteins | sample DeeMarSWOR136_30_FD_187465 | JGI IMG/M metagenome (GOLD analysis project Ga0209427, IMG submission 187465) | Marine sediment microbial communities from White Oak River estuary, North Carolina - WOR-1-36_30 (SPAdes) (version 2) | ecosystem: Environmental > Aquatic > Marine > Intertidal zone >...
GGCTGCGGCGGAGATAGCGGGAATCGTCGCGGCGAAAAGGACCGCGGAACTCATCCCGCTCTGCCACCACATTCCCCTCTCACAAGTCAACCTTCGTTTCGAGGTTGCAGAGGCCGCCATTACGTCCACATGTTCAGTCACGGCGGACTATAAGACGGGCGTCGAGATGGAGGCCTTGGTCGGGGTAACCACCGCCTTGCTGACGATATGGGACATGGTGAAGTACCTCGAGAAAGATGCAGGGGGAGCCTATCCGCACACGAGGATCGGGAACATCCGGGTGACCAAGAAGTGGAAGGAAGAATGAAGGAACACCCAGAACACACACGAGACCAGCAAGTGCAAACGGGAGTCGCCATCTTAATCGTGAGTGACACCCGCAGCGAAGAGAGCGATGAATCGGGAAAACTGGCAACGAAGCTTCTGACGCAGAAGGGACACCACGTCTTCGCACACCTCATCGTGAAAAACGATAGAACCGCAATTCAATCCGCGCTTCTGACCTTTCTCCGGGACCCGCGGATTCAAGTGATAATTACGAGTGGCGGCACGGGGATAAGCAGCCGCGATGTCACCGTTGACGTAGTATCCGAGCTATTCGAAAAAACCATGGTGGGCTTCGGCGAATTCTTTCGACGAATCAGCCTCGAGGAGATTGGAGACGCGGCAATGATCAGCCGAGCAACAGCGGGAATCATCGATGGGAGGGCCATCTTCTGCCTCCCAGGGTCGAAGAACGCCGTGAAATCGGGCTTAACCCACCTGATCTTACCAAGTTTAGGCCACCTCCTCTGGGAGGCAAATCGATGAGTGGAAAAACGCCGTTCAAGCTTCTGCTCTCCCATGAGGACGCGGTGAAAATCAGTTTGGAGCACGTGAAGCCCATCGACCGAGTGGAATGGGTCGACCTGGACGTGTCGTTGAAGCGAGTGTTAGCCGAAGACATCGTGGCGGATAGGGCGGTTCCCCCCTTTGACAGAGCAGCCATGGATGGCTTCGCGGTGAAGGCCGAGGACACCTTTGGCGCCTCCACCTCTACCCCGAAAACGCTGACGTTGGGTGAAATCGTGTACGCAGGCGAAGTCCCATCGAAAACGTTGAAGAGCGGGGAATGCACCCAAATCTCCACGGGCGGCCCGATCCCCGAGGGGTCGGATGCAATCGTAATGATTGAGTTCACCGAGAAGGCGGAGGGATACGTCAAGGTTTTGAAGCCTGTGTATCCCGGCGCTAACATCTCGCGTCGCGGAGAAGATATCGACGAGGGCACGCGGGTCCTAACACACGGAGAGCACCTCACCCCGTCTAAGGTTGGCGTTCTCGCAGCCCTAGGCCGGGAAACGGTGAAGGTGTACGCGAAGCCGCACATCACCGTGGTTCCAACCGGAAGCGAAATCTGTCCAGTAGGATCAAAGCTGGGGAAGGGCCAAGTTTACGACATCAATTCGCACACGCTCTCCGCCATTGCATCTGAGAATGGAGCCCTCGTCACCAGATTCCGGATCGTTCCAGACACTCCCGCGGAGTTAGAAGACGCAGTGAAGACGTTACTTCACAACGACATGATCATCGTCGCAGGGGGTAGCTCGGTTGGCGAACGGGACCTGTTTCAGGGCATAATCCAGAAGCTTGGCACCGTCCTCTTCCACGGCGTCCAAGTGAAGCCCGGGAAGCCCACGCTCTTCGGAGTGGTCGAGGAGACACCCGTCTTTGGCATGCCGGGGTACCCGACATCCTGTCTCAGCAACGCCCACCTGTTCCTAATACCCGCCCTTCGAAAGCTGGCTCGGCTCCCGCCTAAGAGAGAGGCCGTTGTGAGGGCGCGGCTTGCTGAGCGGGTGGTGTCCTCGTCGGGGAGAAAGCAGTTTCTCACGGTGAAAGTGAAGGACGACCTGGCGTATCCCGTGTTCAAGCATTCAGGCGCCATCACGAGTATGGCGGAGGCTGATGGCTACATTGTCTTGCCAACCAACGTAGACGTCGTTGAGAAGGGCGACGAAGTCACCGTCATCTTGTTAAACGAGTAGGATGCGGGACGCAGGGATAAGACCCCAGCTGCGGAACGTGGCATCGAAGCCCTTGCGACAAGTTATCAGTGTAAGAGTAGCGAATGAGCTGACGGAAGACCATCTCACGCTAGTACGGGAAGAACCTCCTCTCCGAATAAGGTCAGGTTATCCAGGTAAAAGAAGCGGGGCGTCAACAGTTGCACACCCTTAGCAACATACATCTCCAAAAACGCTGCAACGGCTTCCGGCGTCCCGTACGCGCGACCTAATTGCTGACGCTGCTCGTCAGCGGAAATCCCAAATAAACGGGCTAATCGCTTCATTCTCGCCTCAGCCTCCTCGTCGTCACGACCTACAATAACCGATACACCAACTCCCTTCCCGACCTCCTCATAGTCCCGGCCAACATCTTGACAGTGGCGTTTTAAGGCACGGAACTTCCGGTCAAGAGTGGCCAAGTCGTTGGCGAAGAAGTGGCAGAAATCGGCGTGTTTCGCCACGATCTTCAAGGTCCGCTTCTCCCCGCCGCCACCAACGAGGATGGGCAGAGGATCTTGCACAGGTTGGGGAGAGTTAAGGGCGTTTTCGACAGTAAACAGTTTTCCATGGTAGGTGGTTCGCTCGTTCCTGAACATGTGTTTACATATTTCAACGGCCTCTTCAAGCCCGTCAAGGCGCTCACGATCGGGCGGGTATCGTCCAAAGTATCCTTTAAACTCTGTCTCATGCCAGCCGGCGCCAATGCCGAACACGAGTCGTCCACCTGAGATTATGTCAACGGTTGTCGCCGTCTTCGCCAAGACCGGGGGCGCCCGGTAAGCATAGCAGGAGACTAAGGGACCCAGTCGGATCTTTTGTGTGACGGCAGCGAGCCCGGCCAAAGTGGTCCAGCATTCAAGGGGATGACGATCAGGCCTGTTCGGCGCCCTCATGTTCATGAAGTGGTCCGTAATCATAAACAGATTATAGTTCAGAGCCTCTGCCCTCAGACAGTAGCGCTTCATCTCTGCGAAGTCCCGCCCCTCAGGCCAGATAAACGCTCCAAACGATACATCGGAACCCATATTCCATCACCCAACGATACGTTGTGTGTTTAGGGTATTTATCCATAACATTATTATATCTTTCTTACGTGAAAACCTGAACCTTTCATCGATCATCCATAGAAAGGAGCAAGAGTAACACATAACTCACACGGGTACCTCAGCGTCAAACCTCTTGAGGCCGCTAAGCGGTATCCACGTTATCCTTTCTAAGTCGATATCGATGTTGCGCATCATTTCATGGTCAGGTCGATGACCACCCGTTCCACATGTTCCCGTCCCCGCTTCACGAGCTCGACGCCCTCGTTAACGTCTTGGAGGGGGATGCGGTGGGTGATGGAGCGGGTTAAGTCGATGCGGCCGGCTTCCATGAGCTTGATGATTTGTTGGAGCTCGAAGCGGGTGTGGTCTCCTGAAACCATGAGGCGCCCCTCTCTGAGACCCCAGTACTCGGCGTGGAGGGGCGTCGTCTGGAGACCCACGCTCACAGCTGTGCCCGTTGCATAGCGGTTCCTACCCTTGATGGCCGTGACGGCCTGCGCCATCGCCTTCGGGGACCCCGAGCATTCGATGGCAACGTCAACGCCCCAGCCATCCGTCGCCCCTTCAATAGCCTCCAAGACCTTGTCGCGAGCAGGATTCAAGACGAGGTCCGCCCCATACTTCCGGGCTTCCGCCAGCTTTGAGTCCATCAGGTCGACGGCAATCACCGTACCCGCGCCAAAGAACTTCGCCCACATCACCGCGTGGAGGCCGACCCCGCCCACGCCAAAGACGAGAGCCGTATCACCTGCCTTCAGACCTGAAATTTGTATAGCGTGGTAGGGGGTGGAGACGGCGCAGGCAGCGATGGCCCCCCACTCAAAGGGAACCTGATCCGCCACCTTCAGGGCGCTGCGTGCGGGAACCTTGATGTACTCGGCGAAGGTCCCATCCACATGACTGCCAATGGACTGCCTGTTGCGGCAACGATTATCATAACCCTGCAGGCAGGGCTTACAATGCCCACAGGAGATGACGTAGTGAATGACAGCGTGGTCGCCTACCTGAAGGTGCTTGACCTTCCGCCCGACCTCCGTCACGACCCCCGCGCCCTCATGGCCCAAGGTAAGGGGAAGGATATAGGGCGAGAATTCGCCAGTGTAGTAATGGACGTCAGTGCCACAGATCCCTGACGCCTGAATCTTGATTAATACCTCATCGGGCTCTATAACCGGTATAGGAAGCTCTTCAACCGCGAAGGGCTGACCCGCCGTTACAAATCGAGCGGCTAACATGGTGGGGGGTTAAGATTTCTCGCTATATTTAAGTTTCGGTGACGTAGGTTCCCACGCAAAGACCATAGGGGAATATGCGTGTCCGACGTTGACGGCACACACCATACATTTCCACTCTTTCATCCTGTTTCCCCCGACAGGAGGCCGGGCTTCAGCTTGATCCATCTTTGGGCGTCAGTATTTCATGGACGTCGTTGAGGAGGACGGAAGACAGGGTCGTACGGTTTTCCCGCGTGAGGGGGTAGACTTTCACGTCCTGCCGAGCCTCAATACGCTTTTTTATCGGATGCCTCAGCTTCCAGTGAAGGATGCCGATAACGGGCTTGGAGCTCTCAAGAGCCCTCAAAACGGCCAGCTGAAAGCTCTGTGCCTGAAGCTCCATGGGCCCCACCTCATCGATTACGACGTAATCCGCGATTTCCACGGCCGTTTCAATGGCACGTACACCGATTCGGGATAAATCCTCAAGGTTGACCCTGTACTTCCCGAGTCGCGGCCCAGTCGGTTGAAGGATGTGGGATAGGATGCCCCTCGCCCCAGTTAGAACGTCGACGATTTCAAAGCCAAGCCTCTGCCCACCATCCCTTACCTCGGGGCAGTAAATGCCTCCCGCCCTAAACCCTTCTGCCTCAAGAACCTCCATAACCCTCTTGATGACGGTGGTCTTACCACTCCCAGGGGGCCCGGTGATGAAAATATTCAAAAACCCCACACCCAATAATACCTCAGACAATACTAACATGTGACTCAAATAAAGGAGTTTCCGAGGGAAGTGACGCTGATCTCCGGAATTGATGACGCAGGCCGCGGACCCGTTATCGGCCCCCTGGTGATAGCGGGGGTTCTCCTTCATGATTACCAAATTCCCGTCCTCGCCGCGATGGGTGTGAGGGATTCAAAGGCGCTTCCTCCCCGTCGAAGGAGCATCCTCGCAAAACAGATCAGGGAGGTCGCAGTCAAGTGTAAGATCGTTGAGTTAAGCCCGAGGGAAATTGATGACGTTGTTCTTAATGGGCGACGGCTGAGGAGGCTGAACTGGCTTGAGGCTAGGGCGATGGCTGAGGTGATTCAAGGGCTTCACCCTGACGTGGCGTATGTTGATGCGTCAGATGTTCGTGAGAAGCGGTTCGGAGAGCAGATCCGGGAAATGGTCTCCTTTGATGTCGCGGTAGTATCCGAGCACCACGCAGACGCGAAATACCCCGTGGTTTCAGCGGCGTCCATCATCGCGAAGACCCATCGAGACGAAGTAATCGCGGGCTTGAGGAAGATCTATGAAGATTTCGGGAGTGGATACAGTAGCGATTCCAGAACCAGACAGTTTTTACGGGACTGGTTTCGAGATCATGGAGATCAGGAGTTACCCGATTTCGTGAGAAGGTCATGGAAAACCATTAGGAAGATAAAGGAAGAGGCCGAGCAGACTCAAGCATTCTCGGACGAGGGCTAACCGCTTATCCCGCACCTAGCCTTCGGGCCGATATTTCGAAAGAACCATGACGTGGTCCCGGTCATAGGGCTTCAAGGAAACAGTCTGCTCCACCTCGAATCCCCGTCTCCTTAAAACCTCAATCTCCTTCTCAAATACTTGAGTCAAATCTCCTGTCGACTTAATACTTCTCCCCTTAATAGCCAGCAGCGCATACCCCCCCGTTCTGAGGAACCGGTCTGCGTTATCTGCTAAAATCCTGGCTTGCTCGGGCTGAGCTACATCACAGTACAAGCCATCAACAGCTTCCATGAGAATACGATACTTACCGGGTAGACGAGCGTCAGAAAGAATGGGAAACACATTTCTTCGGAAGGCAGAGACATGGCTGAGGAGGTCTCGAAGGGATCGGGGGGAGAACTCCACCGCGTAGACCCTTCCCGTTACCCCCACAATGTCGGAAATGTGGCTTACCGTGGTGCCTGAGGCTGCGCCCAGATAGAGTAGCTTATTTCCCGACGCAAGGGGCAGTCGCGGAAGATTCTTCAAGAGGACCGCAGCAAGCTTGCTCTTATAAGGGTTCCAGAGGCGGTATTCGTCTTCGCCAACCGTTATGAGGCGCTCGCCGTACACGTTTTTTCCAGGCGTAAGATTGAGGGTTGCGAGGCTCAACCTCCCGGTTTCAAGGGTTGCCTGAAAGACCCCATCACACGGTTTATAGGCTTTGATGTGAATACTCATCGTCCTCGCCCCGTCCTCCGCTTCGTAGGCGGAGGCGTTGCATATTTTTCCTTGATCTCTTCAACCCGCCGATTAAACTCATCAGCCAACTTCGCTCCTTGGTACGCTCCATGATACACGTCGAGTCTGGCAGCGATGGCCAGTTTTCCAGCGAGGACTCGTGCGATTTTCCCCCTCTGCCATTTCGGAGCCTGATGTACAGCTTTATGCTGGAAGATTAAGCCGTGCTTAGGCGGCTTGGTTCCTGTTTTGAAGGAGCGGAACAAGGCTTTTTCTGCGCCGAGAACTTGAATTTTACTAGCGGACTTTTTAGCCAAATTGTCCAATCCGCCAACGAAAGCAATTAGGCGAGCGCCGAGAGTTGACCCAGCAAGACTTCGAAGATTTGGCGCCACCTCCATCATTAATTCGTCTACGTACTTTTCCACGTCATCTCTCAAGGTATACAGGTGGAGAAGGGTTTTAGCAAGCTTTTGGATTTCACTCAGGTCCCTGTCCCCCATCTCCCCGCCCATCGAAGTAGTAGCAAGGGTGGCAAGGGCTTCCGCCTTTGCTGAGTCTACACCGCCTTCGACAAGTCGTTGATCAGTGAAGCCTTCTTTTTCTTTGAGGGAAGCCACAAGCTTCAGGTATACCTCGTTTCCCTCCATAACGGCTCCAAGTTCGGGAAAATAGAGACCATACCACTCTTTCACTCGGTTGGAAAAGAGGTTTAATGTTTTCTCCAAATCGTCTAGGGTAAGGATCGCTTGAGATAGCAGGAGATCTCGTCTCCCCGAGTCTCTGCGAACACCCTCCCTTGCCATTGCGTTGGCCACATCATGGGCTAAAGCATAATATTCCTCAGGGGAGTCAACGGAGCCGATCTCTAGGGCTATCCTAGCTACATTGCTCCGGAGAAACTCGCCTGCAACACTAGACGTTTCTATCGAAACGTTTACGCCATATTTTTCCCTGACCGCCCGAGCCAAGCCGTCACATTCAAAAACTAGGTTTAGGCAGCCCTCCGCCTTCAGTTTAGCGATGAGTGCACCTATCTCGGGAGAAATAATCCCCTGCTGAAGATTCAGAATGGCGTCCACTCTCTCCCCAAGTCCCTCAGGAAACAGAACGTATTCGACGACCCTGTTTTCTCCGTCAAAGGCAAGAAGTCCCAAGATGCAGTCGACGAGTGTAACCTTCAACCCGGCCCCTCCCTGTCCACATACTTAAATTCGAAGGACACCTTTATTTCTACTCATCCTTATCATACTCCTCATCTGAATAAACCTTTGCGAAGAGGAAGAAGATGCAACCGAACGTGGCGATTCAAGTCGCAGGGATAGACCTTAGAAATCCGACAATGTTGGCCGCTGGCGTCCTCGGCCTCTCGGGACCGGCCCTTCGGAGCGTCTGGGAAGCCGGCGCTGGAGCCGTGGTGACCAAGTCTTTGGCGGTGAAGCCTCGCGGAGGCTACTCAAACCCGACGATGGTGGATGTGGGGTGCGGATTCTTAAATGCCATGGGCTTACCCAATCCCGGCGTTGAAGAATTCGTCGAAGAAGTGGAGGCCGCGAGAAGAGGAGGCGAGATGGTCATTGTGGCAAGTGTGTTCGGGGATGCTCCCCCGAACTTCGCTGAAGCCGCTAGTGTTATGGAGAACGCTGGAGTGGATGGTGTCGAGTTAAACGTCTCTTGCCCCCACGTGAAGGCGACGGGCATGGAACTGGGTCAAGACCCCTCCATCCTGGCAAAGGTCGTTAGAGCCGTCAAGGACGCGGTTCACATACCCGTCTTCACCAAGTTAACGCCGAACACGGCAAACCTGAAAGAGTTGGCGAGAACGGTGGAATGGGCGGGGGGCGACGGAATTGTTGCCGTGAACACCCTCCGAGCCATGGCCATAGACGTAGAGACGGGAAGACCCGTCCTCGGAAATAAGATCGGGGGTCTATCGGGGCCCGCCCTGAAGCCAGTGGCTCTACGCTGCGTCTATGAGATAGCCCAGACGGTGAACATCCCGATCATTGGATGTGGCGGTGTTATGAACTGGAGGGACGCCATTGAGTTCTTACTCGCGGGGGCAAGCGCCGTTCAGATCGGATCAGCTATCGCGTACAGAGAGTTAACGGTGTTCAATGAGGTGGTTTGTGGCGTGAAGGAATATCTTAAGAGGAAGGGATACGGTGAGGTGGGTGAAATAGTTGGGCTCTCCCAGACGTATTGACCCCAGACGAATGGTACGGGTTGCAGACAACACGGTTGAGGCCTCGGACGCTAGAACCATCTTTTTCGAAGACGCATTATGCAGAACAGCGAGACCGGGGCAATACCTCATGGTTTGGGTTCCAGGCATAGATGAGATCCCGCTGAGCCTGTCAGTGATAGATCATAAGGGGCTGTCAGCTGTCACGGTGAAAAGGGTTGGGACGGGGACGGAGGCCTTATGCGGAATGGTGGAAGGCGAATACATAGGTATCAGGGGCCCTTACGGTAATTGGTTTAAACTAGCGAAGGGAAAGGTCGTCATAGTCGGGGGAGGAACGGGTTTAGCTCCGCTTCTCCCCCTAGCGAAAGCATTGGTTGCAGTGGGAAGCACGATTCAGTTCATTGCGGGAGGAGAGAAGAAGACAGACATTCTGTTCCTTCAGCAGATTAGTGCGTTGTTGATAGGGCCAAAGCACCGATTCATCGTGACGACAGAGGATGGAAGTTACGGCAGACGGGGTACAGCGACGGACGGGTTTAAAGACGTGCTCCAAGGACATGAGACCGATATGGTCTATTCGTGTGGACCTGAACCTATGATGAGAACAGTCTTTGACCTCGCCGAGGAACAGGGCCTTGAAATTCAGGTATGTATGGAGCGAATTATTCGCTGCTCCTTAGGGTTATGTGGTAGTTGCGTTATTGGCAGATTTAGGGTCTGTAAAGACGGATTGATTCTTACGTCTGCACAATTACGGGAAGTGAAAGACGAATTTGGGCGGTTCGAGAGAGGCGTTGATGGGCGAAAAACGTACTTTCGCTAGCTCGCAGACCAGGAGACTCTTTCCCCAGGCCTCTCGTGAACATGCTTGGCATGATTTTCTAACTTTGAGTGTGTAAAAGACGGGTACGGGGGATTAATCTTAATAACAGATTACCCTCTTTACATACAGGGTGACGTGATGCGTATGATCCGATATGTAGACCATGTAGCCATAACTGTGAAGGACTTGGATCGGTCGGCGGAATTTTACACCAAGCTCGGATTCTCGGTGCTTAGAGAAGCGGAAACGCCATCGCTGAAAATCATGTTCGTGGGGAACGAACTGGCTCAACTGGAACTATTCGAAGTGAAGGAGGGGCCCGCGAAAGAGGTCCCGCCTCTAAAGGACAACGAGATCGGTATTAAACACATTTGTTTTCACGTGGAAGACCTGGGGAAAGTTGTTAAAGAAATGAAGCGGAAAGGCGTCGAGTTCACGAGTGAAATAAGAAAGAGCGGGGAACGATCCCATATATTCTTCAAGGACCCCGACGGCGTGGTCCTGCAGTTACTTCAAGGCTGAATAGGCCGTCTCCTGTTTTCCTTTTTTTATCCGAATAGCTAGTTAGCAGTAGGGAAGTCTGTGTAACAGTATTAGAAGCCTTCATATGAGAGTGTGCTTCGCCTTCTTCGTAACATGAAGAACACGATGATTATGACCGCGGCTGCTATGGGTATGATCACGACGGTTGGCCAATCAAAAAAGCCTCCCGTTACGTCACACGTAAAGGAGGAGCTCGATGCGCTTCTATGAAGAGCGTCTCCTGAAAATACTGCCGTAATAATCCATGACCCTTTAGACTCAGGTATCAAGTCGAGGGAATACCCGCCTTGCGACGAGGTTTGTACATCGGAAATCGTCAAGGTTCCTTCGGGATCTGTCACGTATATCTTAATCGTTGCATAGGGCAAAGTTGGGGTTGCTGAGCCCGTTATTTCAAGGGTATTGCCGACAGTGATGCTGCGTTGTATGGTTAGATCCAGCGTCACAGCTATTTTGTCCACCGTCAGAGAGGTCGTGTTTGATGCGCCGAAATACTCCAAGTCCCCATCCCAACTAGCTTGAATCTCCCAAACGCCAGCCTTATCTGGCGTGAAGCTATCAGTAAAGTTGCCAAGAGACCCCGTCGTTACGCTGCGGTACACTATAGAGTCCTCGGGGTCAATGTATTGGATTAAAACGTTGGCGTCTGCTTTTGGTGGGACGATCAATCCCTCCAAGGTTATACTTTCCCCTCCACTAATCTTGGAAGCGGACAAGGAGAGGAGAACTTGACTGAGGTATTTTGATTGATAGCTTCCCTCCTCCACGGCTTTGTTTCTCGCAAAATCCAGTGCTTCTACCTTGTAGAAAACGGGGGCTCCGATAGGTTGACCGGGGATAGTCCCCGTATAAACGTGTGGCTGACTTTGATTCATCTTCATCGTGTTCCAATTGAGGCCGTTATCCAGTGAGTAGGAAAGATTCACCATTTCAACGCCTGACTCCGTATCGTTGGAGACGGCGGTGATTGTGGCTTCCTCTCCAGGTAATACTTTACCAGGTCCGGTGACCGCTAGATAGGGTGCAGTGAAGTCGGTTTTTATCACAAAGCTTGGGTTTCCAGCGCCTAACTCGGCGATGAAGACGAGGTGATACAAGAGATTTCCGCTATAGGGTGAGGTGTAATTGATAAGCATGTCCTCGCCCCAATATTCGCAACTGTCAAAGGCGTTGCCTCTATACGCGGTGTCTTCTATGCTGCTTCCCCCCACTGAAGACTCGTGGGTTCCATCATATAGGCCTGGCTCCCACGCAATAGGCATGCCAAGAAGCTCTTGGCCTAAACCCACCGCGGGATTAGCCATCAGATAGAGACGGACCTCATACATGTCAAGGTTTTCAGGAACAGTTACGGGGATCTCTATGTGGTTGCTTGAGGTATTGAATTCGTAGACCCAAGTCGTGGACGGCCTGTTTTCATTGGTTCCAGGGTCTTTACCTTCTAAATACAATTTGTCGGCGTAAAAGCGATTGATGTCTATGTTTTCGACAACCATTAAGGTACCTGTAGCAGTACCCGTGCTTTCTTTCGGATCATTCATGATGTAAATACTGTATTCGCCATCTTTTTCTGGGTGGAAGAATGGCCACGTGTAATTGGTACCGGTATGTTCGATTAAGCCATGTGATTCTGTATGATATTGATCGGGGATTCGCTGTCCATCGGGGTCATAAATCGCGATGTCGTAATCAGTCTCGGTGTCAAGCCAGTCACCATGAAAATAGATGTGATACCGGGTATCATTATCTAGATCATAGACATAGACCCAGCCACTGCCTATACCCAGCTGTACGCTTACGGGAACGCCTAATTTATCGATATGCGTATAGGATCCATCGTGGTAATCCCATTGTAAGGGAAATTCGGCGGCCATGACGTTTGGAATAACAAGCGCATAATGCGAGAAACCAATGATTTGAGCGACGAGTAGAAGTAAAAGGAGTACCCCGTTACGACTCTTTCCAAATTCTTTTAGCATTCGATCTCCCCACTATCGGGTGCTAGACAGACCCTCTAGACATTAAAAGTAATTAAATTCAGTATCGCTTAATCTGAATTATTAAATCAAAATCTGATTTACGAATACATATTCGGAATCCAGTCCTAAGCTAATCCTTTATCTGTATCTAAGCTGATTCCTGAAAACGTGGTCTGAGCTTGAAAAAGCGTCTGAATCCGTAAACGGTAACAGACTCAATAGATGGAAACCACACGTTTCATGCAGCTAGCTCGTTGTATTGCTCCGAGGAAACTCCTGTTTTTCAAATATCGCGGTAGGGCTTTTCGTTTCCTGAAAATTTATAAAAGAATAAAAACCTGTATGTATTAATCAGCAACAAGGAGGTTTAAAATTTGCCAACTCATGGCTCGTTAACCAAGGCGGGAAAAGTCAGAAATCAAACGCCGAAAATCCAATCTACCCAAAAGAAGAAACCCAGCCCCAAGGCCAGGAACTTATCTAATTACAAGAAGAGGATCTTGGGGCAAGGAGAGATGGAGAGGCCATTTCGACGACGAAGAAGGCGGTGAAGCCCCCCATAAAGCCCCCATCGCTTCTCACACTGATCTAGAACCTCGTGAAAGGGTCTGGAATCAGCGTCTTTTTTCAATAAACGCGACCTTCTGTTCTTCTTGTTTTTCGAGGTGAGGTGTATGTGTCTGGGATACAGGCGGCGTCTTGAAAAGGAGCGTCCTTACGTTGTGATGGGCTTAAATGGAGCGCTCTTCGGTGACTTTTCTAAAGCAGGGGTTCGTCTTTGTTTTACTGACTAAGTAATTAGCGATAGGGAGTGGAGAGGGCGCCTGGGGCGTTAGTCGGGATCTGGCCTTTTGTATCTCGTTTTTCAGCAAAGTATAAGTGGTAAGACGTTGGACAGGGGGTACGAACACGGGTTCTCATGGAGGACTTACGACATGAGGACTTGTAGATTATTTGAGATATAGATAAACACGGACGTAGCAAATAAAGGTCGACGGATGCAGAACAATCCTTGTCATCGCGTCCTAAGGTAAAGTTTATGGTGCTGTTATGTCAAACATCACGAGAACCAAAGCATTCAGGAATATTGTCCAGACCCTTCTCTCCGAAGAGGAGCCAAAGCTGGATGCGATAAAGATACGAGTATGCAAGAAGTATGGCTTGCACAAGATTCCATCGAATGCTGAAATATTGGCTGCTGCCGATGACGTTGAGAGAGACCAGATTCTTTCGAGGTTAAGACTTAAGCCGGTGCGAAGCATTTCGGGCATAAACGTTATCGCGGTAATGTCTGAACCCGCCCCCTGCCCCCACGGTAGATGCGCCTACTGCCCCGCGATAGAGGGTGTCCCTAATAGTTATACGGGAAGAGAACCCTCAGCCATGAGGGGAATACAACATGCATTCGACCCCTATATGCAAGTGTCCAGTCGACTGGACCAGTTGAGGAAAATTGGACACAGCGTGGGAAAAGTCGAATTGATAATTCAGGGCGGGACCTTCCCTGCGACATCGATAACGTATCAGAGGCGCTTTATCAAAGGTTGTTTAGACGCTTTAACCGGGGAACCGTCGAGGGACTTGGACGAAGCAAAGTGGAAGGCCACGAGAAGTAACGTAAAAAATGTAGGTATAACTGTTGAGACGCGACCGGACTGCACGAAGGAGGGACAGGTGGATGAAATGCTTGCAATGGGTGTCACCAAGGTCGAATTGGGCGTTCAAAACATCTATGATGATGTGTACCAGCTCGTGGAGAGGGGGCATAGGGTGGAGGACGTAATCGACGGAACTAGGCGTCTGAAGGACGCGGGGTTAAAGGTCTGCTATCACATGATGCCGGGCCTTCCAGGATCAAACTATGAGCGGGACTTAGAGGGCTTTCACGCCCTTTTTGAGAAGGCTGCGTTTAAGCCAGATATGCTGAAGATATATCCGTGTCTTGTGCTGAAGGGATCAAAGCTTTACCAATGGTGGAGAGAAGGCAAATACAGGGCCTATACGACAGAGGAAGCTGCCCGATTAATCATCGAGGTTAAGAAGTCGCTGCCGTCGTGGGTACGGATTATGAGAGTTCAGAGGGATATTCCAGCCCCGCTAATACAGGATGGCGTGAAGAAGAGTAATCTACGCCAAATCGTCTTAGAACGATTGAAGACGCAAGGAGGTAGATGTCGATGTATCCGGTGTCGGGAGGTAGGGCATCGAAGATTATTCGATGGCGTGAAACCAGAGATGCACCACGTGAAGTTAAGCACTCAACGCTATGAGGCGTCAGAAGGAATGGAAGTCTTCCTTGCCTTTGAAGACGAGGAAAACGACGTCTTAATCGGTTTTCTTAGACTGCGAATCCCGTCGACGCGAGCACATCGAAGGGAAGTACGCTTGGGAGAGACGGCCTTGGTGAGGGAACTTCACGTGTATGGCCTTTTAGTTCCGGTAGGAAAGCTGTTGGGAAACGCTTGGCAGCATCGAGGATATGGGAAAGCTTTGTTGCGTGAGGCGGAGAGAATTGCTCGAGACAAATTTGGGGTGAAGCAGATGCTTGTCATGAGTGCTTTGGGCTCACGAACCTATTTCAGACGCTTGGGATACTCGCTTCAAGGACCCTATATGGGTAAGACCCTCCAGAACTGACCTGGGGGTTTGGGACGTTCACCCATCGTCCGCAAAAGGATAACAGGATAGTTCACGGAGTCTTGGTTCTTTGAAACGGTTAAGAGGGGCACGGAAAGCGGCCCGGTTCATGGGGTGGAGCCCGATGAAGCAAGCATCCATAAACGGATTTACCGCTGGGTATGGGGGTAATGCAGGAAAAATGCCATCAAGCATTAAATAGAGCTAAGGCCCATGTGGTCTTAGGCTGTAAACAACGATGAAGAAAGAGTTATCGGGCTATAGAGGAAAAGCATTCCAAGCTCTGAAGAAGGCCAAAGTAGGAGTGGGAGACTTCTTACACATTACAAGAGACGATGAGGTCTTTGAAGGTGTCTTGATGCCGCGTTACGAGTTGGCAGATGACCGACACCTCGTCATTAAACTGAAAAATGGCTACAATATTGGAATACGAGTTACGCCCACTATGGTTCTGGAGAAGGTGGGGAAGGGGGGAAAGCCCTCCTTCAAGCCCGCTGAAGCACCCCAGGAAAAAAAAGGCCAGCCTACGGTAGCCATCATAAGCACGGGAGGAACCATCGCGAGTCGAATAGACTACCGGACTGGGTCCGTCTTCTCCGCCCTCTCGGCAAGCGACTTGTGCAGCGTCATTCCAGAGCTCGCGGAAGTAGCTAACATCCGCGCCGAGATTTTGTTCAGCCTCTTCAGTGAGAACCTGCACACACCCCACTGGAGCGCACTTGCCCAATGTGTGGCCAAACACATTAAGCAGGCTGTTGACGGGGTAGTCATCTGCCACGGGACCGATACCATGGCTTACACGTCCGCTGCATTGAGTTTTGCGTTACAAAACCTTGCGGTGCCCGTCATTCTAGTCGGTTCCCAACGATCTTCCGACCGCCCAAGCTCAGACGCGGCCATAAACCTGATCAATGCGGTTAGAGCTGCGGTCAGAAGCCCAATCGCGGAAGTGATGGTCGCAATGCACGATACGACATCGGACACACGGACCGTGTTACATCGAGGCACCCGGGTCAGAAAATGTCATACCAGTCGAAGGGACGCCTTTCAATCGGTGAATTCAGAGCCGCTAGCCAGGATCGAAGGGAATAGGATCATCCGGCTAACCGACGACTTTGTACAGAGGGATCACGCCAGAAGACTTGTTCTGAAGCCGGAGTTTGAGGAGAAAGTTGCACTCATAAAGTTTTACCCAGGCCTGCCTGCGGGGATGATACGAGGAGTTGTAGAGGACTCCTTCCGCGGCATTATTTTTGAGGGAACGGGGCTCGGCCACATCGCAGAGAACCTCTTTCCGCAAATGAAGTACGCGGTGGATCAGGGCCTCGTCTTAGCCATGACGTCCCAGTGTATTTGGGGTCGAGTGAACATGAATGTCTATACCACAGGGAGGGATCTCCAAAAAATCGGGGTAGTACCCTTAGGGGATATGATTCCGGAGACCGCGGTTGTGAAGATGATGTGGGCCTTTGGGCAGACCCAGAATACGCAAGAGGTGAAGAGCCTCATGCGTTCAAATATCGCGGGAGAACTCAACGAGAGAAGCGTCTTCAGAGATGCACCCTAGGAAGTTCAGCGTGTATTAATTGAAGAGTCTTTTGGAATATCGCCTCAGAAACCCTAAGGTAGGGGATTCCTCTAGAAACGAGAAGTAGATCCGTTTTCATAAGAATGCTACGAAACTTATATATAGAAATCCAGTGCAAATAAGCCTGAACTATGTGGTGTGAGGGTGAATGTTGTTCACAGGAGATTGCGTTCATAGGTTCTTTCTCTCGTTTTGACGGGCTGAGCGTCTTTCGTGTGCGTAAGGAAAATTCTGTGTCTGTGTCATCAAATCCGGAAGTAGGATAGTGTCAGGGCAGAGGAGATGAAGTAATTTGAAGAAAACAAAGTTTGTGATACCCAAGGGCCACCTTGAGGAGGAAACCCAGAGAATCATCGAAAATGCGGGATATAGAATGTCAGGTCTTGAGAGAACGTACAGGCCGACTATCAACGATCCTAACATCGAGTTGAAGATTCTGCGTCCGCAGGAGATTCCCATCCACGTAGCGGAGGGGCTGCAAGACGTTGGGATCACGGGGATGGATTGGGTCAGGGAAACGGGGGCAGACGTCGAGGTGCTGTTAGACTTGGAGTTTGGGTGGATACGAATGGTTCTCGCCGTCCCCAACGATTGGGAGGACGTGAATTCGCTCGCTGATCTGCTGGAGCAGTTTTGGAGGCGAGGGAAAGGCGTTCGAATCTCAACGGAATATCTGAACACAGCTGTTCAATACGTTAAATCCAATCCAATATATGCGACAGAGTTTGGAGACGCAGCGCCGTTAGTCATAACGCCGTGGTGGAAGATGGGGGATAACTCAAAGGTCAGTATTTTCCTTTCCTTTGGGGCAACGGAAGCCAAGCCGCCAGAGAACGCGGACGCCATCATCGAAGTCGTTGAAACGGGAAGCACACTGGAACAGAATAATCTGAAGATCATTGACACGCTTGCTGAATCGACCGCCGTATTAATCGCCAACAGGAAAGCGTTACACGACTTGGAGAAACGAGAGAAGATCTACGACATTCTCACCCTCTTGAAGGGAGTCGTGGATGGGCGGAAGAAGCTCCACATCTTTGTGAACGTGAAGGAAGAGGACTTGGAAAGAGTGGTGAACGAGCTCCCCGCGTTGAAGAGGCCTACCATAAGTCGTCTGGCGAGCGAGGGGTGGTATTCCGTTAACACCATTATTGATCAGAGGGATTTCCTTGAAATCCTTCCAGCCTTGAGGAAACTGGCTCAAGGATTAGTTGTTCACGTTCCCAGACAAATACTGTCCCTCGAAGAGATACTTGAAGGAGAAAAGAATGCCTCAAAGATTGACGATGAAGATTAGCAAACTCTCTTCAGCCAGGGAAGAATGGAGTAGACCTCGACGCGAAGCCAAACCGCTCGACGGTCCTCGGGTAGAAACTGTGGTTCGGGAAATTATTGAAGAGGTGAAAAAGAAGGGCAACGAGGCGCTTATTGCGTTTACGAAGAAGTTTGATGGAATTGACCTATCAAGACGAGGCCTTGTAGTAACGGAAGCAGATATTAGGTGCGCCTACAAAAACGTGAGTGAAGCCCAGATCAAGGCGTTAACCTACTTAAAAGACCGAATCGCGGACATCGAACGATTCAATTTAACACAATCCAGTTTTTCCCATCAAGAGACGGGGCTCACTATCGCCCACACGGTAAAGCCGATTCAAAGCGTCGGATGCTACGTGCCAGGAGGCCTCGCCGCCTACCCTAGCACGCTTCTGATGGTTGTTATGCCCGCTAAGACGGCTGGGGTGCCACGGATAGCGATTTGCTCGCCTCCAACCTGTGATGGCGAAATTCACCCACTCATTCTTGTGGCTGCTGACATCTGTGGTGTTAATGAGGTTTACCGCGTCGGCGGGGCCCAAGCCATCGCTGCGTTAGCCTATGGGACCGAGTCCATCGATCCTGTGATGAAGATCGTTGGTCCTGGAAGGCGCATCGTCAACCATGCGAAGGCGTTGGTGTCAAAGGACGTGGCCATAGACTTTCCTGCGGGACCAAGCGAGCTCCTGATCATAGCTGATGAAACCGCGGATCCACGGTTCATCGCGGTGGACCTGATCTCCCAAGCAGAGCATGCTCCGGACAATCTTGTGGGGGTAATCACCCCCTCCGAAAGTTGTGCGCGAAGAGTGATTAACGAGATTGAAAAGCGCGTGGAGGAGATTGACCGAAGAGAGGTAGTCGTTCAATCCCTTACTGAAAAGGGCTTCGTGCTTGTATGTGAAGATATGGATGATGCAATCGAGTTTGCCAATGCGTTTGCTCCTGAACACCTAGAAATAGTTACACGAAAACCCGCGGACGTTGCTAACAGAATTGGATCCGCGGGTCTCATTCTTCTCGGTCCGTACACGCCAGTTGCTGGAAGCGACTATGGCTTTGGAACCAACCATGTTCTTCCGACGGGGGGATTCAGCCGCATGTATTCAGGGCTATCAGCCCTGGATTTTGTCAAGAGGATAAGCGTTGTGGAATGTTCTAAGAAGCACTTAGGAGATATGGAAGATGTCGCCCGAACCCTGGCTTTGAGTGAGGGATTGCCCAATCACTTTCTGGCTCTGAAGGAGAGGCTTACAGATTGAGGAGGAGGGAATGGATTAGGAAGAGGCTGCAGGACGAGGTTAAAGAAGAATACACGCCCAGCGCAGGCATTGCTTCCTTAGTCCAAAAGGGAGGCCTTGAAGATACGCACGTGATCAGACTTGATGCCAACGAAAACCTGGTATTTCCCAAACTGTTCCTCGCGGATGTTCTGAAAGAAGTAGCGGAGGCCGTGGACGTGAGGACGTATCCCCGACGGGAAGAGAACCAGCTGGTGACGGCCTTAGGAAGGTACTTGGAGGTTCCCTCCGACCATATTGTAGTCAGTAATGGCTCTGACCCGCTAATTGTGTCCTGCATAGAAGCGTTTCTACGGAAGGGGGAGGCCGCCATTTCCATTTCCCCCACGTTTAGCATGTATAAGATCCTAACCAAGAACCAAGGATTCGACTATACTGAGGTCCCATTAACCGAAGATTTCTCCTTAGACGTGGATGCGTTGCTCTCGAAAGTGCAGCCCCGTACGGTCCTCTGCTTCCTCAATTCCCCGAATAATCCGACCGGAAACCAGTTCGAGCACGCGGATGTTAAACGGGTGGTTGAGGAATTTAGTGGGTTTGTCGTAGTGGACGAGGCCTACGTGGAGTTTGCGCCCTACTCCCTACTTGATCTGATTGACGACTTTGAGAATTTGATAGTGTTACGAACCTTTTCCAAGGCCTTCGGTCTTGCTGGCCTACGGATCGGGTACGCTCTCGCTAACTCCGAGGTCAGTCAAGCTTTGAGAAGAATTCAACTACCCTTCAACATTAACAAGGTTTCTCTCGTTTTCGCCAGGAGGATGTTGGAGAAGCGGGAAATCGTCGAGGACGTGGTGAAAGCCGTAAAGTCGGAGAGGGACAAGCTCTCAAAGAACCTAGGGCGGATTACAGGCGTTTCCACCTACCACTCAGACGCTAACTTCGTCTTCTTCAGGACAGAGAAAGCCCCTGAGACGATTTACACTGGGCTTAAGAAGAGGGGGGTACTCATCAGAAGGTTTACAAATCTTCGTGGAGAAGACCGATTCCTGAGGGTAACGGTTGGCCCTCCCGAGATGAATCAAAGGTTTCTCGATGCGCTGAAAGAGGTATGTGGGGAGTAGGGGTTGAGCGGAGAATACGAGGAAACTTGGCTGGATTCAGGCGTCGTCATGGTGAGAAAAGAGTGGGCAGTCGCCTTCCCGAGAGTTGACGCGGTCATCTTTGACTGTGACGGCGTTCTCATCGATGTCAGAGAGTCCTATACACGGGCTATCACAGAGTCAGTGGCGTACTTTACGCGAGAATTGTTTGGAGTGGATTTTCCCGAAACGCCCGCACTCATGGAGCTCCTCCACAGCTTTAAGATGAGCGGTGGCTTCAATAACGAATGGGACATAGCATACGCTCTGTTACTCCACCTCTTCACTAGGCTGTCGAAAACGCTTCGAGGACGCTTCGTGGAACGCCTGCATCGAAGCGAGGGCACGCCTCCGTTCATGAGGTTCCAGCTCGCCAAAGAGGTGTTTAAGGGGCAGTTGAGCCCCCGTGAAAGAGACGATTTACTAGACTTAGCTGATGCCTTCGCGTTGGCGAGGAAGGCCGATAGCACCGGCATCCCGTCCATAGAACGGGAATTGGAAACCCGTCCCGAGTCAAAGGCCATCTTTGAAGCGACAAAGGAGTTCCTCGCGTACCCCGGCAGGGTGGGAGAAAGCCCATTAACCACAGTATTCGAAGAGATCTTTTGCGGCGTGGACCTCTTTCAAGAACAGTACGGAATGAAGCCTCAATTCTATTGGGGTAGCGGTCTGATTAATGAAGAGAAAACGATCATTTCTTGGAAGCTCCTCGAAGAACTCGCCTCGCTTATGGGCCGACACAATTTTGGAATTGCTACAGGCCGACCTTACTTGCTGGCAAGACACACCCTGGGGAAGATTCTGGAGGGCTTCAATCGAAAAGCCACCGTGTTCATCGAGGACGTGGTAGAAGAGGAGAGAAGAGAGAGGCGGAAAGGCGTGGAAGTAGACCGGACAAAGCCCGATCCGTTTTCCCTCTTACGGTCAGCGGAGGGGTTACAGCCCTTCCATACCGCTGTGTTCGTAGGCGATTCGGCTGAAGACGTAATGATGGCGAAGCAGGCGTGGAGGCGGAACGGTCGCTTTCTCGCCGTTGGCGTGTATTCGACCTCGAGGTTTAAGGAAGACCTTATCTCTAACTTCGTTAGATTGAAGGCTGACGTAATCCTGCCCTCTATCAATGAATTGGCAGGGCTACTGAAAAGGATGCGATGACGACAAGATGAGAACAGGCAAAAAATCTCGAACCACAACAGAAACCCGCATCAACGTCGCCATAGACTTAGACGGGGTTGGAAACGCTGAGATCGACACAGGGATCGCCTTCTTCAACCACCTCTTAACGAGCTTTGCGACCCACAGCCTGATCGATATGGACGTTGACGCTAATGGCGACCTGAAACACCATGTGATCGAGGACGTCGCCATATGTTTGGGCGAAGCCTTACGAGAGGCCTTAGGAGACGGTTCGGGGATAAACCGGTTTGGACACGCCATCGTCCCAATGGACTGCTCCCTCGCCATCGCTTCTGTCGATCTTGTGAAGCGGCCGTACGCAAAAATCAATTTAAAGATCGAGGGCAGAGCTATCGAGGACGCTGAAAGGGAAGACTTGATCCACTTCTTGGAAACCCTTGCAGCCTCTATGCAAGCCAATATCCACGTGTGGGTGCTTTATGGGAATAACGACCATCACAAGATTGAGGCAGCCCTGAAGGCCCTCGCCCTCTCTATGAAACACGCTGTAGCCGTCGACACGCGGAGAAAGCGGGTCCCAAGCGCAAAGGGAATAATGTAACCCAAGGCGGGATTTAAAAGTGAAGGCTCTATGAATGTCATCCCCGCCATCGACATCATGAATGGGTTGGTGGTTCGACTTGTGAGTGGTGATACACAAACCGCGACAATCTATCGGCAATTTGGGAATCCGACAGAAGTAGCCTTAAAATGGGAGCAAGAAGGCGCGGACACGATCCACATCATTGACCTCGACGCAGCTCAGAGTAGCGGCGATAATAAACCAATCGTCGCGAACATCGTTGACGCAGTCGGAATCCCCGTCCAACTCGGAGGGGGAATACGGTCGGGAAAAAAGGCTGAAGAGATGTTCAGCCTCGGCGTTCAAAAGGTGATCCTTGGAACCCTGGCCTTTGAAAGACCCCTTGAACTACTCAACCTACTTCAGGACTACGGAAAAGACCGTGTGATGGTGGCGTTAGACTATTTGCATAACCACGTCATGATTAGAGGGTGGAAAAACGCGACACCATTCACGGTGAAAGAAGCACTAGACAAGTACCTTAACCTGGGAGTAGAACAATTTCTTCTTACCTCCGTCTTACAGGACGGCCGTCTGACCGGGCCAGACCACACCCTGCTAAACGCGGTCACACGGAACCATAAAGCCCAAATCTATGCGGCTGGAGGAATAAGCTCCGTAACCGATATAGCCCGACTGAAGGGCGTGGGAGTCGCGGGAGTCGTGGTGGGAAGGGCCTTATATGAGGGCCGATTCACGTTAAAGGACGCAATCGAGATAACGAAAAAGGAGAGGGATCGTAACTTTGAAAGTCTCAATAGAAGAGTTGGACTTCGATAAAGGAAGAGGACTGATACCCGCAGTCGTTCAAGATTTCAGAACGAGGGAGGTGCTGATGGTTGCCTATGTCAATAAGACCTCCCTGAAAAAGACTTTGGAAACGGGTTATGCCCACTATTGGAGTAGGTCGAGGAAAAAACTGTGGAAAAAAGGCGAAACGTCAGGACACGTACAAAAAGTCGAGAAAGTACTAGTTGACTGCGACTTAGACACTATTCTCTACCTTGTCCATCAAACGGGAAATGCGTGTCATACGGGAGAGCGAACCTGTTTTCACAATGAAGCGAGCTAGCCTCAATACCTAAAAACGCACCGTGGAGGCCACCCTCCAGAGCCTCTCCGATGCATTACGACGATACGCAAAAAAGATTATGAGATAGCTAGCTACGGGGCGAGCACGGGAGAAAAACACACACTTCCATGGCCTACATATCCTCAAACAAGATGCCAAGGAACGAAAAGGCATAAAAGCGATAAAAGAACTAGTGAAAATCACGGGAGAGGGGGGTGAAAATACGGAAGCCTTTATCTTCGTTAACACTGAGGCGGGATTACTCTGGAAAGTGGCTGAAGAAGCCCTAAAGATCGAGGGCGTGAAGATTTCGAAAGCCGTTACGGGCCAGTTCGACGTCATCATATTCGCTGAATTCGTGAAAATTGACGATTTAGGCATCATGATAGACAAGCTACAGGCCATTAAGGGCGTTGTCAAGTCTCAAACCGCCATAGCCATGCCTCTGAGCTCATATATGTTGAGCGATTCAGAGGATTAACCCGCCATTCACATCGTTGATGCAAGCCAGTGTTCTACCAATTCTCGATCAGGCCCATAGAACGAGTACCTCTGGGTGTTCCTCGGCAAGAAGGAATCTATGTAGGAATCATCGAACAGGATGAAGTGTGCATTTAGCGCCTGTACCTCTTTTTGGTTTCGTCGTTTATGGTGAGAATGATGTCTTTGAGTTCTGGAAGGACGTCTTCAACGAGGTCAAGATTTTGTAGAATACAATGACCACCAATTCCTTGGGGGTCGACGTAAACCTTTGGCCTGTTTCCGAGAAACTCGTGGATTTCTTCTGCAAATTTCCAGAGCTCAGCGTATTCTAAGCCATATTTTGTGCAAAGTTTGTCAAGGAGTTGACCGTAAACAATGATCCACCCATAGTAACTTGTATCAATAAAGATCTTCGCGGTTTCTAGGGCCAAAGGGGTGGAAAACCGCTCAATTCGTAAACCACAATCGTCTTGGAAGCACTCTTGAAACAAGCTTTCATCTGTGCTTGGATGTGATGAGTAAAATTTTTTGTATCTCTTAAGGTCAAATAACATTCGGGTGTGAACGCCTCGAATGGGGCTGTACACGACGTTACCTGTCGGAAGCTTGTCGTGTAGAACCTGTGTCGTCCCAGGCTTTACCGTACTATGGATAACGACGCTCCTTGGACGCCACCGATGGAAGTACTGCTCAACGTCCTTGATAAAAGTTGAGGTGAATGGGCTACAGACATGCATTAAGTCGATTTTCTGAGGAGTCCCAAAGCATCGTTCGGGATTAGTATCAAAGCCACATACGTCACGCCCGCAATCGGTAAAGAGTTTGAGTAGTCCTGCACCTATCTCTCCCACTCCAACGATTAAATCCACTGAAATCCTTCTCCAGCATATAGTCTTAGGTCGGATAGTATAAGTCCGCTTATAAATATTCGGTGAAGAGGCGACGAAAAAGTAGGGAAGCTGTCAAGGGCATTTTTAGGAAGAAGACCCTATTTTGATTCAGGTTCAACTTCAAGCCGCTCCCAACGCTGACCGCAGAAATCAAGGTGGGATAAATGGGAAACACATAAATGTAGAAGCAATATTATGAGAGGCAAATCTTGTGAGGCTACATTCGAGGATTAAATGATGGAGGAAACGGTCACTGTCTAAAAAAGACCTGAGTGTAAAATTGAAAGAATTCAAAACCGACATCGGCGTTTTCAAGGACTTGGAGATTTCTATTGACCGAGTCCTGGAAGAAGGGTGGACGGAGGCTTTAGGCCCAACGCCCTACCCGGGCATTACCGATTTGCGGGAATGGGACTTTACCCTTCTACAACGATACAAGCCCTTTTACATGCCCTTCTGTGACGTATGCTGTCTCTGCACCTTCGGGAAGTGTGATCTGTCAGGGGATAAACGGGGCGCCTGTGGATTGGACATGGCGGCGCAACAATCACGGATCGTTCTTCTTTCTTGCTGTATCGGAGCCGCCACGCACACGGCGCATGCTAGGCACCTAGTTGAATACCTGATCGAGAAACATGGGAGGAACAGCCCCATTGACGTGGGGGGCTTAACGGTCGATATTGAGGCTCCAGTGACCCGCTTGGTCTGCGGTATCAGACCTAAGACGCTGAAAGACTTAGAGGACGCCCTAGACTGGTGTGAGGGGGAGGTCACCCATCTCCTCTCGGCCACGCACACAGGGCAGGAGGGAAGCAATCTAGACTTTGAGTCGAAAGTTCTTCATGCGGGAATGGTCGATCAGGTTGGCATGGAAGTTGCGGACATGGCCCAGATATCAGCCTACGACTTTCCAAAGGCGGATCCTGAAGCACCTTTAACAGAGATCGGCTGGGGGGTCGCTGATGTGACTAAACCCGTCATCTTGGTCATTGGCCACAACGTTCCGTCTGCCGCGGGGATTGTTGATTACTTGACGGATAACGGATTGTACAACGCAGTCGAGGTAGTAGGCATATGCTGCACGGCTATCGACATGACGCGGTATAGCCCGCAAATGACGAAAATTGTTGGCCCAATATCGTGGCAACTACGGTATATTCGAAGCGGACTAGCGGATCTGATCGTCGTTGACGAACAATGCATTCGAGCAGACGCCTTAGTGGAAGCGCAGAAAGTCAAGGCGCCGGTCATTGCCTCAAGTCCGAAGAACTGTCTTGGCCTCGAGAATCGGACACAGAGCTCAGCATCGGACATCATTTCGGATCTTGTGGAAGGAAAGGCGCCTGGGGCCTTGGTTTTAGACCCCGAGAAGGTCGGAGAAGTCGCAGTGAAGACGGTAATGGCCGTCGCGCCCCGAAGGGCTAAATTCAAAATCATCCCTGAAAAAGAGGAGATCGTGGAGGCAGCCCAACACTGCACGCAGTGTAACTTGTGTATGCGAGCGTGTCCAAATAACCAGCCCATTCCTGACGCCATGAAAGCCGCGGCGCAGGGGGACCTGAATCCGCTGGCTCAGATCCTCGAAAACTGTGTGGGCTGCGCTCGATGTGACAGCGCCTGCCCCAACGACTTCCCCTTGCACAGCTTCATGGTGAAGGCAGGCGAACAATCCTTAGCTGAGGAGAAGTTTAAGATCCGGGTGGGACGGGGCGCAATTCAAGACGTTGAGATAAGAGAGGTCGGTGGCCCCATCGTACTGGGCGAAATTCCCGGCGTGGTGGCCTTGGTGGGCTGCGCTAATTACCCTCATGGTGGAAAGGAAGTGGCAGAGATCGCGGAGGAATTCGCGAAACGCAGGTACATCGTTGTGGCTACGGGGTGCGCGGCTATGTCCATAGCCATGGTGAAGGATGAGGAGGGAAAAACCCTGTACGAGAAATATCCGGGTAGTTTTTCTGCGGGCGGAATCTTAAACGTAGGATCATGTGTCTCCAACCCCCACATCGCAGGCGCGGCCATCAAGATCGCCAGCATCTTTGCGAAGAGAGACCTTCGAGCGAACTATGAGGAGATTGCGGACTACGTCCTGAACAGAGTGGGGGCGGTTGGGCTGGCTTGGGGCGCTATGTCTCAGAAGGCGTCCTCGATAGCCTCCGGGTTCTGGAGGCTCGGCGTGCCCGTGATTGTTGGTCCCCACGGATCTAAGTACCGGCGAATGCTTCTGGGAAGAAAGGACAAGAAGGAAGATTGGTATGTCTACGACGCGAGAACAGGCGAGCGGGTGTATGTAGGTCCCTGTCCAGAGCACTTATTCACCACTGCAGAGACCAAGGAGGAAGCGATGGTGATGATCGCCAAGCTTTGTATGAGAGCCAACGACACGACCCGAGGTCGCGCCATCAAGTTGACCCATTACATCGATCTGCACAGGCGCCTCTATGGCGTCATGCCCGACGACATACACCTCTTTGTTAGGAGCAGGGCAGATATCCCGATTACCATGAAGGACGAGATTCTCAGAATTCTTGAGGAAAAGAAGTGGACAGAAGTGAGTATTCCCGATCCAACGCTGTTACCTCGACTGATCAGAAAACGGAGGAGTTAGCATGAGTGTGAAGGCAGAGCCCTGGCAGACAGCCGAGATAGCGGGCCCCAAAAAAGCACTCCTCATCTTAAAGCCGGAAGTAGTCATTGCACTGGTAAAGCGGGCGAAGCACCCCCTTCTCGTAGTGGGCCACTTAGCCACGGAGGCCGGTACAGAGTACGATACGATCCTCGAGTACGCCATTCGTCTTCACAAGGCTACAGGCATACCGGTAGTTGCCACGGCACACACGGCAAAAGAATTTTCTCAAAGAGGCTTCTCGTCCACGGCAAACATGTCGGCGATGGATATTGGTAATCGGCTGCAAGATCCATCCTGGATGGGGCTTGATGGATTAGGGCCCTACGACCTAGCGTTATTTATGGGACTTCCATACTACATGGAGTTTGTAATTCTCTCCGGGTTGAAACACTTCCATTCAAGCCTGAAGACCGTAAGCCTATATCGGTTTTATAATCCTCATGCTTCCTGGTCCTTTCCAAACCTCAAGGTGAAAGATTGGCAGGCAAGTTTCGAAATAATATTAAGGAAGTTAGACGAGAAGTGAGGAGGAAAGGTCCATGCTTGGGAAGAGAGATAAAGGTGGTAACGCAATGACCGTAAAACTTGGAGAGGAATGAAAGATGGCCATGTTTGAAGACATCCCGGTGGATGTAGGAGTGATCTACGAGGGAGAACGCATCCGATGGGCAAACACGTATACGGAGTTAGGAGGACCGCACGAGGAATACAAGTTTGAGTTGGTGAGAGTTCGCGCCCCAGACGAGGTGGAAGACGGCAAGATAACCATTATTGGCCCCGACCTTAAAGACCTGGAAAAACGAAGTTATCCCTTCGGAATCCTGATCGAGGTGGCGGGCAAAGAGGTGGAAGAGGATTTAGAAGGCGTCTTTGAACGCCATATACACGAGTACTCCAACTTCGTTGAGGGCCTCATGCACATCAACCAGAGATACGACATCCATCTCCGGCTTAGTGAGAAGTCCTTTAAACGCGGGCTCAACTCCTTCCAGTTTCTGGGTACAATCTTTCAACGACTGTATAAGAGCGAACTCCCAATCATCGAAAAGATACAGACCACGTTTATCACGGATCCAGAACAAGTTGAGGCGATGTGGAAAGAGGCCATGAACGTCTACGAAGCACGTGATGCTAAAGCCAGAGGGCTAAAAGACGAAGATGTCGACGAGTTCTACGGATGCAACCTCTGTCAATCCTTCGCCCCCACCCACAGCTGTATCATCACGCCCCAACGATACGCGAATTGTGGGGCCATCAGCTGGTTTGATGGTCGGGCTGCGGCTAAAGTGGATCCAAAGGGCCCGATCTTCAAGATCGAAAAGGGCGAGTGCCTCGACCCGTGGAAGGGCGAGTACACGGGAGCCAATAAATCGCTACAAGAAAATACAATGGGCGAAATCAAGCGCATCTGGCTTTTCACCGCCTTTGGGTACCCCCATACGTCCTGCGGCTGCTTTGAGGCAGTCGCCTTCTACATCCCCGAGGTAGACGGCCTCGGCATCGTGGATCGCGGGTTCAAAGGGGCGACGGTGAACGGCCTGCCCTTCGCCATCATGGCAGACTCCACTGCGGGTGGCCGACAGATCGATGGCTTCCACGGCTTGTCCATCGAATACATGCGATCCCCGAAGTTCCTACAGGTGGATGGGGGCTGGTCGCGGATCGTGTGGATGCCGGCCAGCGTTAAGGAGCGGGTGCAAGACTTCATACCCGTGGACGTGGTAGACAAGATAGCCACGGAAAAAAGCGTGCAGAGTGTCGATGAACTGAAGGCTTTCCTTGAAGAACGGGAGCATCCAGTTGTCGAACGATGGGTTGAACCGGAAGCGTTGGCTGAAGCAACATCTGTAGTCGAGGAAAGGGAGGCTATTGAAGTCCCCGCATTCTCCGCTTCGGGGATCCCCATCACTATGGGAGGGTTGAAGATCATTCTGATCAACGCGAAAATCCACGCTGAGAAAATTATCATCCGACGGGAGAACAGGTGAGTGATTTGGGAAAAAAGGATGAGGAACCCACGCGTGCCCTAAAACTTTCCGGGCTGCTAGACCTTCTAGGGTTAAAGGGAATAGGCGAAATCGAACTCGAAGACGTGGACATCAGCGTAGGGAACCTGGAGATTGTATTGCCATCAGCTGCGATTCCTGCTCCATCGATCGCTATCGCCCCACCCCAAGGCCAAGCCGTCGCTGTTGCGCCGCCAAGGGTGAAGCCTACCACCATTTTGGAATCAGCCTTCACCCCCTTTGTCCAAGAATATCCCGGGCAGATCAGGGAAGTAACCCTTGGGGCTACCAAGGGACAGGGTGGCACCCGTGGCACAACCTTAACGATCGGAGGCGCGACCTCACCATCATTTTACCTATTCGAGAAAACTCCGCCGCATCTGCCCATCATTGCGTTAGACACATTCGACATGGAGGTGCGGCTCCCTAAGGCCATACGGATGCACGTCGAGGAGGTCATGGAGGACACTGCTGCCTGGGCTAAGATGGCGGTTGATAAGTACGAGGCAGATGTGGTCTCGGTGCACCTGTTGAGCACCGACCCCCTCATTAAAGACGCGTCGCCAGCCGATGCCTCGAAGACGATAGAGGAAGTGCTGCAAGCCGTGGATGTTCCCCTCATCATCGGAGGGTGCGGGGACCCAAAGAAGGACGCGGCGGTCTTCGAGAAGGTCGCCGAGGTGGCTGAGGGCGAGCGGGTCTTGCTCAGCTCTCTCACCTTGGACATGGACGAGGCGGGATTCCTCGAGGCTGTGGCGAAAGCCGCGGCGAAGTATGGGCACCCCGTGCTGGGTTTCACCGCCCTCGACCTGAATCGGGCTAAGGAGCTGAACCGGAAACTGTACGAATACGTGCCCGAAGACAGCGTCATCATGGATCTAACAACAGCTGCCCTCGGCTATGGACTGGAGTACTCCTTTACCATTCATGAACGCGCTAGGATGGCGGCGTTGATGGGGGACTCCGAGCTTCAGCACCCTGTTCTCTCGGGAACCACGAATGCTTGGGCCGCCAGAGAGGCATGGATGCAGATGGGGCCCGAGTGGGAGCCCAGGGCGCTGAGAGGCCCCATATGGGAGACAACGACCGCTCTGGCTCTGCTCCTAGCTGGGGTCGACTTGTTCATGATGATGCATCCCGCCGCGGTTAAGACGTTGAAAGGGGTTATAACCGAGTTAAAGAGCAGAGGCAAGGCAGGGCCCGAGATGATAGCCGACTGGGTCAATGGGAGAATATAGGGGGTGGAGGAACGTGAGCGAGAGAGAAATTAAGAAGAGTATAACCGAACTGAGCCCCATCGACGTGTATATGCTACTTCCCAGAACCAACTGCAAGGAGTGTGGGGAGACCAACTGCATGGCCTTCGCTACCAAGCTGGTCAACATGGAGGTCGCCCTAGAAGACTGCCCCCCATTACACGCAAAGGAGAACGAAGCGGCGTACAAGAAGCTCCAGGAAATGCTGGCGCCCCCGATTAAGCTGATTACGATAGGCATGAAAGACCACGCAGTTAAGATAGGTGGCAAACTTGTCATGTATCGCCACGAGTTCGCCTACCATAACCCCACACCCATCGCCATCGACGTTACCGACGAGATGCCTCTGCGAGGACGCTTTTCCGATGAAGAGGGCCTTATAGAGCGGGTGAAGAAGATTGAGAGCTTCACCTACAACTACATCGGGCGGGATCTGTATCTGGATATGATAGCGGTGAGATCGACGTCGAATGACCCAGCAACCTTCCGGACAGCCGTGGAGAACGTAGCCAGCGCCACAGAGCTCCCGCTGATTCTCTGTGCCTTCGACCCCAACGTCATGGAGGCGGGATTAGTCGCGATTCCCGGGAGACGGCCCCTGATCTACGCTGCAACGAGGCAGAACTGGCGGGAGATGGCTGAGCTGGCGCTGATGTACGACTGCCCATTGACTCTCTTTGCCCCAAACGACCTCACCCTTCTGAGGTCTCTAGCGAAGACAGTGATCGAGTATGGGGTTGAGGACGTGGTACTCGATCCCGGCACCTTCCCCGACGAGGGACTATCAGACACCATCAACAACTTCACCATGGTACGGAGAAACGCGTGTAAGGGAAAGATGGACCCGCTCCTAGGATTCCCCCTGATCGGGACGCCCATTACGTCGTGGACAGGCGGGAAAGCTTCAACGGAGGAAATGGCGTGGAGAGAAGCCTATGTCGCCTCCATGTTGATCGCCCGTTACGCTGACGTCCTGATCATGCACAACCTGGACGGCTGGGTTCAACTCCCCAACCTTATCTGGAGATTCAACATCTACACAGACCCCAGGAAGCCGGTTTCGGTGGATACGGGGCTGAGAACCTTTGGGAATCCCGATGAGAACTCGCCGGTGATGCTCACCACGAATTACGCGTTAACGTATTTCACGGTCGAGTCCGACATCAAGAAGTTGGGCGCAGATTGTTACCTGATCGTCGCGGACACCGAGGGGATCAGCGTCGAAAGCGCCGTCGCCGGGAGGTACCTCACCGCAGAAACGATCGGAGACGCCGTTCGGGAATCCGGGATAGCCGAGAAGGTGAAGCACCGGTACCTAATCCTACCCGGCATGGCAGCGAGATTGAGTGGAGAGGCCGAGGACGAATTAAAGGAGGGGTGGCGCGTGATAGTGGGTCCGAGGGATTCATCAGGCATAGCGAAACTCCTGAAGGAGAAGTGGCCGCCTCAAGAGGACGAATAGGCACCGACAGCCTTCACACCAAACACCATCGCATACAGCGGTAGCGCGTCTCTCACCCTTTTTTCCGCGTAGGGGTGTAGGCCTACGATGTACGAGATCCGTGGCTTGGGAAGAGCTCCTTAGGGCCCGGAATATAGATCGACTCCGAGTACGTTTCCGCGAACATGACGTCTTCAAGAAGATCGATATAGAGCATATTCTTAGCGATCGTGTTCGCCTGATCGAGCTTTTTCTTCGACAGAAGAGTGGCATATGCGCCTGAAAGCGAGCCGTTTCCAATCGGGCGAATCGCCGCGTTCGGGAACTCGGGGAAGATCCCCAACTTTATCGCGTTCTCCAGATTGGTGTACGACCCGAAGGCGCCTGCGAGATAGAAGTTCTTCACATCGTGGATCGATAATCGATATTTCCTCATCAAGACCAAAATCCCCCCGCAGACCGCTGCCTTCGAGTCCATGATGTAGTCCATATCCCGTTGGGTGAGTACGATATCTCGGTCAATCGCTGTCTTCTCCGCTGGAGCGATGAGGTACTCCAACCCGGCGCTGCCTTCCCTGACGAGAGGCGTTCGATCCCCACGGATCTTCCCAGCAAAATCGAGGATGCCAACGGAGAACATCTCCGCCGCCACGTCAATGATGCCGGACCCACAGATACCGCGTGGACGCGTGTTCCCAATAACCGTGTACTCAGCTGCGAGAGAGTCAGGATCTATGTGCACGTGTTCGATTCCCCCACGCATCCCCCGCATGCCGAATCTGACGCCCCCGCCTTCAAAGGCCGGACCAGACGCGACCGAACACGATACAAGCCACATATCGTTTCCGAAGATAAGTTCCCCATTAGTTCCCATGTCGACCAGAAGGGATACTTCGTTGGAGTCGTGCATCCCCGAGGCTATCACGTCGCCGATGGCGTCCCCACCGAGGAATCGGCTCACATTGGGAAGGCAGTAAACGTGAGCCGCCTTGTTGGTGTGAAGGCCAAGGGCCTTTGCCTGCGCGATAAGGGGGCTTCGGGAGACCTTGTCATTTGCATCCACGTACCAGAGGTAGTCGACGTCTTTCCCTGCTAAGAGGTGGTTCATCACCGTGTTACCGCCCACGGAAACACCGGTGACGTCTTCACTGTGGATTCCCGTTCGTGCGATAAGCCGGTCTATCAGACTGTTTATGCTCTGGACGACCGCCTGCTGGAGCTTCTGCAAGCCGCCCTCGGCTTTCCGCGAAAAAGCAATTCTCGTGATAAGCGTTTCGCCGTGTGTGATCTGTCGGTTAAAGCCAGAGGCTTCGCCCAGAATCTTCCCGCTGATCAGGTCCACGAGGAGCGCGACTATCGTCGTTGTTCCAACATCGATGGCGAGACCATAGTTTGAGCCCGTTCTATCTCCGGGTTCAACAGCTATGATCTCGGGGATAGACGTCGTCCTACTAAGAGTCGCGGTTACGGGAGCACTCAGTAAAAGAAGCTCGCTGTAAGCTTCGTCGCTTATCCTTGGCTTAGGACCCACGTAATTCTGAAGGTTAACATCACCTGGGGTACGCGGCTGAGTCACCAGATACTTTTTCGAGGGAGGGTCAAGGCTTTCCAGCGCCAGCTCCGTACTGAGCAGGATCTTAGGACTGGATATTCGGCTTTCAACAGGGATAGTAAACTCGCTATCACTCTGAATGCGGATTTGACAGGCGAGATAGTAGTTCTCAGAAATCTCCTGGGGGGAGAGCCACTTTTCGTACTTCGTCGATAAATCGGAGACTTCGCCCTTATTCAGAATTACCCTGCACGTTCCACATTCGCCGGCCCCGCCGCAGATACTTCTAATCCGGATACCTGCTTCTCGGATCGCATCGAGCAGTATGGTCCCACGCTCGACTTCAACCACCCGATCCATGGGATTAAATATGATTCTTACGAGGTCTGCCATTTCCCTCAATCTCACAACCTTGCTTGGCTTGGAGTCATATCCGTCCTAGAAGTTCCACGGGCAAGGTTAAGCAAAATGTTTGTTATTTAAGTTTATGGTGACGAAGGAGCTTCTGATTTCAGGGCATCGTTCAGATTCCTTTTTCACGCGTGAGGGGCGGGTAGACCCGGTTAGCAACGCCACCAGCGTGTTGGCGTGGTCTCTCTCGCACTACGCCAAAGGCTCTCACCCGGAGACTGGGCGCCCGAAACGCTGACACTCCCCGTCCACGGGTAGCTAGCTATTAAGAAGCATGTGGTATTAACCGATAATAATCATCAACTGCAGAGCGTGATTTTTACATATATGTGTTAATTTTCTTTCTCGTAGAAGAAAAAAAGTAGTATAAAAGACACGTTTTTATTCAAAAAATCATTTAAGCAGATAGTCGAACAGTTTGTAGTTAATTATTACGGTTTCATTATGAGTGTACAGAGAGCAGTGTGAGACATCCCTTCAAGGGGGGAGGCTGCGAAGATGAAGTACGTTAGAAAAAGAGATGGCAGACTAGACGAGTTTGATGGTAAACGTATATCCAGTGCGATTTGGAAAGCGGCCTCGGCCGTGGGGGGGAGAGACAGGGCCACAGCAGATCGGTTAAGCGAGCAAGTCGTTGCTGAGTTGGAAGCCCGTTTTGGCTGTGAAGGCGTTCCAACGGTAGAAGAGATTCAGGACTTAGTGGAGAAGACCCTCATAGAAGCTGGGCATGCGAGGACGGCGAAGGCCTATATCTTATACCGTAAACAACATCAAGATCTGAGAGAGCTGGCTTCCATCCTGAGTTCAGCTGAGCTCATAAACCAATACCTTCAAACAGAAGACTGGCGTGTCCGTGAAAACTCCAACATGAGCTACTCCCTTCAGGGATTAAACAATTATCTTTCCTCAACCATTATCGCAAAGTACTGGCTTACGCGGATCTACTCGACGAAGAGCGGGGGCGCCCATTTCTCGGGGGATCTTCACATTCACGACCTGGGCGTGCTTGGCGCCTACTGTGTGGGCTGGGACTTAAGCAGCCTCCTCATCTCTGGCTTTGGGGGGGTAAGGGGAAAGATTGAGAGCAAGCCTCCGAAACACTTCAGGACGGCGTTGGGACAGGTAGTAAACTTCTTTTACACCCTTCAAGGGGAAGCAGCAGGCGCCCAAGCTTTCAGCAATTTTGACACCTACCTTGCCCCCTTCATTCGATACGATAGATTAACCGAAAAAGACGTGAAACAGGCCATCCAAGAGTTCCTGTTCAACATCAACATCCCAACGCGAGTGGGATTTCAAACACCCTTCACCAACATAACCCTCGACCTAAACGTCCCCGCCTTCATTCTTAATGAGCCCGTTACCCTTGGCGGAAAAATACTCGATGATGTGTACGGGGACTTCCAGCAAGAGATGAACATGTTTAACATCGCCTTCACAGAGGTCATGAGTGAGGGGGACGCGAAGGGACGGGTGTTCACCTTCCCGATACCCACCTATAATGTGACAACAGGCTTTGACTGGGAGTCGTCGGTAGCCCAGAAGATCTTTGAAATGACGGCCAAGTATGGTGTGCCCTACTTCTCCAACTTCATAAACAGTGACATGAAGCCCGAAGACGTGCGAAGTATGTGCTGCCGCCTACGGATAGATAACCGGGAGCTGCGAAAGCGGGGTGGCGGATTCTTCGGCGCGAATCCCCTCACCGGCTCGATTGGCGTGGTCACAATAAACCTTCCGCGCATTGGGTACACTCAACGGAACGAAGCAGAGTTCTTCGAACGCCTGGGCGACCTCATGGACATCGCTCGAGACAGCTTGGAGACAAAGAGGAAGGTGCTTGAAAACTTCACCGAAAAGGGGTTATATCCCTACTCTAAACACTACCTGCACTTCATAAAAGCAGCCTATGGCCAGTATTGGAAGAACCACTTTTCCACGATAGGCTTGGTGGGGATGAACGAAGCCATCCTCAACCTTTTCGGCAGGAGTATTGCTTCACCTGAAGGACATGCTTTTGCCGTAAGCATTCTGAACTTCATGCGGGATAAACTCCTAGACTATCAAGAGACGACGGGCAACATCTACAACCTTGAAGCGACTCCCGCTGAAGGCACGTCCTACCGCCTTGCGCGAATTGATAAGCGCAGATATCCAAAGATCATCGTCGCGAACGAAGGGCATATTTCACAGGGAGCCAAGCCCTTTTACACCAACTCCTCCCAACTTCCTGTTGACTATACGGGAGATGTCTTCGAGTCATTAGTTCATCAAGATAAACTTCAACCCTTGTATACGGGAGGAACCGTATTCCACATTTTCCTGGGGGAACAAATTGCCTCATGGAAGACGACGGCCCAACTCGTCAAATTGGTGACAGAGAACTCCCGTGTGCCCTACTTCACCGTGACCCCGACGTTTAGCATATGCCCAACCCACGGATACCTTAAGGGACGGAAGGAAGAATGCCCCGTCTGCGGATCTGTCTGCGAAGTGTACTCTCGGGTGGTTGGCTACCTTAGGCCAGTTGACCAATGGAATGATGGCAAACAAGCAGAGTTCCAGATACGGAAGACCTTTGATTCTTCAGTCATCGTGACGTCCCATATTGGGTGAAACCATGCAGTTCGCTGGGCTGCAAAAGACCAGCTTCATCGACTTTCCCGAGAAAATCGCTACAGTATTATTTACGCCAGGCTGTAACTTGCGCTGTCCCTTCTGCCATAACTGGAGGCTGGTGTTAGAGCCCAGAGGCCCCTTCTTATCGGAAGAGCACGCCCTTCAAATCCTTGAGTCCCGAAGGCGGTTTGTCGGCGCAGTGGTTGTAACCGGGGGAGAACCAACATTACATCCCGATCTTCCCCAGTTTCTGAAGACGTTGAGAGAACGGGGATTTGCCCTGAAGCTCGATACCAACGGGTTTTTTCCCGATGTCCTCGAAAAATGCCTCCCGTATCTCGAGTATATAGCTGTGGATGTCAAGACGAGTCTGGATCGATACCGGTTGCTTGGTGCAAATGAGGTAAATCGTTTCCTGCAAACAATCGAGATGGTGAAGGCGGGGAGCACGGCATACGAGTTCAGGAACACGGCCGTGCCAGGCTTTGTCGAGGAACATATTATTCCCCAGATGGGGGAAATAGTACAAGGGGCGAAGTGCTTCGTATTCCAGCAATTTGTGCCAGGAGATACGTTAGATGCGACATTTAACCGTGTGGAATCCCACACCTCAGACACTATTTCCCACTTTGCGGACCAGATGAAAGAGTACGTGGAGAAAGTGCTTATTCGCGCTTAATCGTACCTCGGAGCAAGGCTTCGCACCCTCAAGGAGAGTCTGTGATCAGACAATATAGGGGAGCTTGGCAGGGTACTGCCGTGAAACGGGAGCGCTTACGGACTCTCAGCGAAAGACGGGTCTTCTTCAACGGGTTTAATGTCGTCAAGCACGGGAGGAGGCGTGACAACCATGGTCCAGCCTATCCACATCGCAATGAAGAAAACCCCCATCACCACCAGCAATATGGGAAGAAGTATCGCCCAACGTACGGGGGGATCTAGGAAATCGCACATGAAGAGCCATCTCGGCTCTGCTGGAGCGAAGAGCCACCCCACGTACAGTATGGTGCCTATGAGGCCCAGTGCAAAGATGATGGAGCCTAAGCTTTTATCATTCATACAGATTACCCTTAGTCATCAAGTAAAAATCGTGAATTAAATTAAACCTTTCGTAGATTTCTTTCACAGCCGATGACACCCACGGCGTCGGGAGGGGGGCTGGACAGATGGAGGGAGATCGAGGCGTATTGAAGAACCAGATTGTTGAGGAGATGATGCGGAAGACCTTACACTCAGTAGACGACGCCATTACGGCGTTAGGGACGGGTGATGAGAAGGCCTTGGACGCCAACGTGTGGAAGGCCGCCTTCTACCTCGAATACGTGACATTCCGTTTGTCGCTTCTACGAAGAAAGGGGAACGACCCATGGAAGACGAAGAAAAGGAATAGCCCCGCTGATGTAAAGACCGCTCTTCTCGGGGTGCAAGACTTGGTACAAAAAGCGTTAGTCTGTCATTCGCGTGAAGAAAGGTATCATGAAACCTGGATTGCTCGGAGCCACATACTAGGGATTCAACGCCGACTGCACCGGCGAAAGGCAAAGAAGGCTATGCCGTGATGTTATGTATGCCCCGGATAATGGCTTCAGCAAAGTCTTCAGGAATCACGCCCGGCGTCAATACGTTGGCTCCCTGGTAGAACGCCTTCACCTTGGAGAGAATGTCTTCTCGGGCGATAGACGTTCCAAGAAGGGTGCGCTCAAGATCCCAGAGACCGTCCTCGGGATACATAAAGAAGTCGCCAGAAATCTGAATTTGCCCGATTTTCCCGTTTTGGACGTGGACATTGACTTTTATTAAGCCTTTAGCCGCCTTATATGAGCTACGCCCCACGCTTTTCCCTTCCCCCACGTATACCCGGTTTAGAACATGTTGTTAACCAATCGTAAATGGTTTATTCTCCTTTAAGAAAGTTTTTCATCTCCCTTAAGGGTTTGAGGAGAGCGTTACATTTGTTGTTTGTGGTTCGGGGTATGTAGAAGGCTGCTTTCGCAGAATTTACAGCAATACTTTTGATGTTCATCTCCTCAATGGGCATTACAACCATACACGTGTGTTGATACACCTCGGCTCCTGCGGCTCTAATGACGTCAGCATAGCCCTTCCGCTGCGCGGCAGCATAGACGTGGGGGGACGTGAAGATCCAAAACCGAATTCCCCGTCTAACCTTCCTGCCTCTAAGGAGATGTGCGGCCGCCCCTATTTCCCTTAGCGAACAATGGGGGCACCCAATGGCCACTAAGTCTACATCGTCCGTCGATGAAAGTTCATCGTACACCGAAGCGATGTCCTTCTCTCCGACCTCCAGCGTGTCTGAGGGCTGATCGTCTTTAAAGACACGCGTCCATCGAATCGCTTCGGGAGTAACCCCTAAGACGTGAAATAAGGCAACTGCGCCTGAGGCTGCAGAAGCAGCGCCCATGAGTTTCAGCTGGGACCGGTTCACGTGTTCAAGTCCCGCGTACACGGGAACCTCGCCTGTCTTTGTCTTCTTCCCCACGTAGTAGCCAAGCGCTGCGTAGTCAGACTCGCTTCGGGGCGTAAACCGAACCTTGACTTCGATGTCTCCCCGCCTATTTTCGTCCAAGAGCAGACCCATGTAGGGCACTTTTCCCACGAGAGCAGCGGATAGCGCGTCTAATCCCCCGTGCCTATTCGTCCTTGCGCCGATCACCGAGTTCACGTAGGCGACGGCAGAAGACTCTGAGAAGCCAATGATCTCTCGAGGAAGGGGGCAGTTCCCGGCCAAATAGGGCGTGCAGGTGCAATACGATTTGACACCCAGCGTCTGATACGCGCGACAGATCCGAAGCTGCTTCTCTGCAAAGCTCGGGGGGACCCCCATCTCCCGCCACCGCTCCAAGTCCATACCAGCTGGATTCTGGGTTGCAAAAACCTTCGACTGAACCCGTGGAACACTTTCAGCCAAGCTTTCGACTAACTCAAGCGTGGCGTCACCGGACGTCTTGTAAGACACCCCGGCCACCTGAGCTCGCCCTATCGAAACAAGCTTCTCTGCGCCGCCCAGATCACCTAAGGTTACAAGCAGCTTCATGGCACGGGCTAAAACCTCTCCGCCCGCCCCCGTCAAGATCCGTTCGTCCGCTTTCGTGAGAAACATGCTTGTATTGGGCTCCCTTGCTTAAAGGAGTTACGGGGGTAACGTGAAATACTTTGTGTTTTCATCGACGTTCCAGAGGGTAGCTTTCAGGCTTTCACTTCACACGATTCGATACAGAGTCATCTCAAGGGTGTATTTGGCTTAAACAGGTCACGGATATGAGGAGATACGCTACAGTGAAGACGTGCGTCTCTCTTTTAACCGCATGGCAAGTCTAGACGCGTCACGGGAGCTCGGGGCTTCGGCTAAGATCTTTGACTGAACTACGTGAAACCTACGGTTACAGTAGGTACAGAGCTTGGTTTTCTGCCCCATCTTGGCTATAAGGATGTTGCCACAGAATCTGCATTGAAGGATAAGATACACACCTTTTTCCTCCCTGTAACCTCCGGTCCGTGAGTTATCCCGATATCCCGCGAGAGGAACAATCTCCGCCACGACCAGATGCGTCAGAGAACAGAAGGGAAAACCCTGTAACACTCTCTACGGGAAGACTTCACTCAGCCTCCGTTCTTCCTCCCATTTTCCGAGCCAATCCACTTTTCCGACCCCTGCCTCCACGCGGCCCGTTAAAACCGCAAGGATTTCCTCAACGATGTCCGCCACAGCCCTATGGCTTACATCTATTTCATCCACCTTCGTAACGCCAAATCGCGCCACCGCGTCAGAGAGGCAGACGCCGAGAACCTCTGAGGCCACGTTTTCCAAGACTTTCTCCGTCGAGTAGTCCCTTGCTCGAAGCCGCTCCCGCAACGTATCGGGATGTATCCTCAGAACAAAAGCGTAGGAGACAAGATCCGATGAAACCACATCTGACGCATAATGACCATCGACCACTACGTCAAATGGGGAGGTACAAATGATGGCCTTTATCCGATTCGAGAGCCTACGTATATCCGCTACCATCGTGTTTCTCTCTGAATCCGCGCGTAAAACGAGGTTTTCCTTCATCGCCAAGTCCGTGACACTGAGGTAATAGCCGCCAAGCCGCTCGGTCAAGGCCTTAGAAACGAGGGTCTTTCCCACCCCTGGCGTGCCGGTTACAATTATTGCTTGGGGTAACAACATCACCTCTCCCACGGAGTATTGAATATCTTCTTTGGGTTATTTATCGGGTAGAAGAAGTTGTGTTTGAACCTCCCCTTTTAAGGTTACGCTAAGTCTCCCACCTACTTAGGACGCCTCGTCCAAAGGGGATCTACCTAGAAAGGCTACTCAGAGGCAGAGACGCTAGGCGTAGCATCCCATGGCCCTCGGGTTGAGGAACACGAAATATGGGAAACCGGTGATTGCGTACGAGTCTATATCTTTTTAAACACCCTTGTCGCCTCCTTCAAGCATGCTTTTCTACCTTACCCTGACGACAGAATGCAACCTTCGCTGTCGATATTGTTACGGAAAACTCTGCGACGACTTCGGAGCCCCCCTGGGCCCCTTCGACATCGATTACGACCTTCCCTCAGAAACCACGTACAGCCTTCACAGCCTTAAACGGTTCTGCGAAAAAGACCCGGACCTCGCGATCATCTTCTATGGTGGCGAGCCTCTCATGCGTATCAACCGAATCCGGGAGATAATGGATACCATCGACGCAAAGAGATACATGATTCAAACCAATGGCTTATACCTCAATAAGCTGGGGAACCAATATCTGGACCGCCTTCACACCATCCTTGTCTCCATCGACGGCGACGAAGCCTTAACAGACTACTATAGGGGACGACACGTGTACCGGAGAGTCATAGACAACGTTAAACACCTACATACGCAAGGATTTGCCGGGGAAGTCATCGCCCGAATGACGGTGATGAAAGAGACGGATATCAATGAGCAGGTCTGGTACCTGCTCTTCAACGAGGACTACGCCTTCTCCTCGGTGCACTGGCAGTTAGACGCCCTCTTCTGGAAAAACGATTATGACAAAGACCAGTTTACGCAATGGAGTCGAGGACAGTATCTTCCTCAAATACGGACTCTGGTGAAGAAGTGGGTGGACTACATGGAAGACCAGGGCGTGGTGCTGAGGATCTATCCCTTGATGGGGGTAACCCAAGCTCTACTGACTCGAGAGCCGAGTAAACTCAGATGTGGTGCAGGCGGGTCAGTATACAACATCCAGACCGATGGCAATATTTCGCCATGTCCCGTCATGGCGGGTATGAAAGATTTTTACATCGGTAACCTGTGGGCGAACTCTCCCACGAGTTTGCAGGTTATTCATCCTTCAGCGCCATGCACTCGTTGTGCAATCCGGGACCTGTGTGGTGGTCGATGCTTGTACGCCAACATCACCAAACTGTGGGGTGATGAAGGATTCTCCCTCGTGTGTGAAACGGTGCGAGATCTCGTGACGACGCTGAAAGCTCACCTGCCCCGAATCAAGCAAATCATGTCCGATGGACGCATTCAGGTAGCGGACTTCGACTACACGAAGTACAATAGTTGTGAAATCATTCCCTGACCATCACCATCCGGAATCCGTGCAACGGGAAGAAAACACGCTAGAAGCGATACGGCTTCCCGCTATTCAAGTATGCAATTAATCCACCGGCGGCATAAACCTCACGGACGAATCTGGGAGGCGGCTTCAACCGATACGTTTTCCCCCGAGACACATCTGTTAGAAGATACTGCGTCACATCCAACGCCACCGAACTCCCATCTTCCACGTTGAGCACATCCACGGGTTCAAGGGGTAGGACGCCAGTGTTAACACAATTCCGCTTAAAGATCCAGCCAAAAGACTCAGCAACCACCCAGACGCCGCAAGCCTTCAACACGATCGCGGCGTGCTCCCGGCTTGAACCACAGCCGAAATTTCGTCCCCCAACGACCACGTCGTTAACCGCGACCTCTCCCGCGAATTCAGGTCGAACGTACTTGAAAGCATGCTTCCTCAACTCATCGGGATCGATGGTAATGTTGAACCGCCCGGGAATGATGTAATCGGTGCTGACGTTATCCCCGAAGACCCACGCTCTAGCCATCACAAAAACCTCCGGGGATCCGTTATTCGCCCCTCCACTGCCGAAGCGGCTGCAGTAGCCGGAGACGCGAGATAGATCTCGGCTCGGGGACTCCCCATTCTCCCTTGATAATTCCGGTTACTAGTGGAAACACAGACCTCTCCGTCCCCGAGAACACCCAGGTGCCGGCCAAGACAGGGCCCGCACCCCGGGGGCGTGGAGACCAGGACGCCGCTTCTGAGGAAAAGATCGATCAACCCTTCTTTGAGGGCGTCTTTGTAGATTTGAAGGGTTGCAGGTGCGAGGATGGTTCGCGTGTAGGG
>Ga0209427_10000483_pt1 | contig 42373 bp, 34 predicted proteins | sample DeeMarSWOR136_30_FD_187465 | JGI IMG/M metagenome (GOLD analysis project Ga0209427, IMG submission 187465) | Marine sediment microbial communities from White Oak River estuary, North Carolina - WOR-1-36_30 (SPAdes) (version 2) | ecosystem: Environmental > Aquatic > Marine > Intertidal zone >...
CGTATTGACATACTCTGTTTCAAATTCAACACTCACGACTCTATACTCCATGAGTGCATTATCAGGGATTATTATATTACGTGCAATGGTCGGAAGTTCAGGCATCCCTTTCTCCATAAACGTTACCTGTCCGGGTAAGACGATCTGAGAATATTGTCTTCCATTAACCGCAACCGGTTCGATAGTGTATCCCTGAAGACGAAATTCAACAGTTATGCTAGACCCATGGTCCTGGAGTACCGTTATTTCAGGGATGCGTGCCGTCTCAGCAGAACCCACGTGCCAGATTCCGAGTACTCCTATAGAGAAGAATATCAATAATCTGTTCATAATACCTCCTCAGGTGAATATCTTATTTGAGCCATATAATCTTCGATGTCTCTATGATATCGCCTGCCTCAATTCTCAAAAAGTATACACCCTGTGCATAAGACCTGAGATTTATGGAGATCTCACCGGCTCCACTCAAGTGCTCATAGCGCCTGTGCTCAAGGAGACGACCGACTGCATCATATACCTTTATCTCCATTGCTGTTGCGTGAGCAAAACCATACTGCACTGTGTATGGACGAGCACGCGAGATTACAGGGTACACTTGAATACCAGTTGTCTGAAGGCTCAGACTCTGCTCTTCAATGCCCGGCCCACTCCAATAACGCGCATACGCGCTATCTGCATGTGCCTGGAGATCACTCAGGTTATCGCCTCCCACTACTGCGAAGGCTGCAACCACTTCCTCTCCAGGGGTGAGTGTAAATGGACCAGCTGAATTGCACGTCGACCAATCTGCTGGGCGGTCTGATTGGGTATTCACAATCTGGCCGTCCATAAACTGAATCTGTATATGGTCTGGGAGCCCTCCATTTGGATAGACATATGCCTCATGGTCAATGAGGCAGAGGTTGGCAGCAGGAACTGAACGCGGAGGATCTAAGATCGCAATACCAACATATGGTGAAGAGTAGTACATCCATGTCAAATTACGAGCGGCCTCAGAGCCTCCCTGATTACTTGTGTACGTACTGATATCCCAATCCATGATGAGTGCGGCATAGAGATTGCTGATAGTCGCTGCTCCCTGATTCCGCAATAAAAACTTCGTGATTATAAAATCATCGGCTGTCGGTTCATCCCATGCCCAGGAATACTGCTCACACACCAAATCTCGAGATGATGGATGACCTGAATCATCATACTGGGCTGTGGTATATTCATCGTAGTTATTGGGACCGGGCTCATAGAGCCTTACCATACCATCTGGCGATGTTGTGGTCTTCCAATCTGTATCATCAGACCCTCCTTCATAATAGCGGTCAACAACATACGTGGCATCGGTACCCGCTGCAAACCCACCATAGTAGAGATGGCTTTGACTTGTCTTCGGATAGCAGAATCCTGCACCGAGCGTCGCTGAAGAACTCATGTAGCCGAGGGCACCATAACGGGTTACCGTAAACTTCACATTGCCGCAATCGTGTGTCACATAGTCAAATCCGTCTGTTCCGATAATAAGATTGAAATGGATATCATCGCTATAACCATTTGCGCCTGTAACATGAATGGTGAAATCGATATTTGTCCCGATCGGTGTATTAATGTCTGCAGTAACTGAGTATGGATTCGAAGAGTTGTCTATGGAGGAATCTATGGGAATATCACCAAAGCTTGCGAGGGAATCATTTATGGTGATATAGGTACTCGATTGGCTGAGAACCGAGTTGATATCCTCGGCATCCTGACCACCTTCGTTTTTCAGGGTAATGATAAGGTCTCCTGTTTCACCAGGGTCTAGAAATCCATTGTTGTTATCATCATTAACTATGTCCAGATCCTCAATGGTCAAGAGCGGTGCGTAGATTGTAAGGGTTCGCTGAGAGATGAAGATACTGTCATCTTTGTCATGGAATTCGATTGTCAATGCGATTTCATGTCCGTGCGGACAATTACTTGCAATGGCGAAATTGTAGTATGGATTCGACAGCAGAGAGTCATCTACTTGAATATCCCCATACCAACTCGAATCCTCTGATACAACAACAAATGTATCAGATTCAGTAATAAAACCAGTGATCTGCTGCGCAGGTTGATTTCCAATATTCTTTGCATAAACACCGTAATCGATTGTTTCACCGGGGTTCACCGTGCCATTGCCATTACCGCCAGTCATATCGTCAATAGTATCTCCACTTGCAACTATGTACGCGTAATTACCCGTAATAATAGGCACATCTTGTTCATAGCGATAGAAATTTGCCTTGGTGATGGTTACCTTCATCGTGTCGCCTGGTGCTTGTGGAGGAAGCGCTATTGAGATTGGACTCCCAGTACCCTCAGCAACACCAATAATCTCACCTTGAATCGTGAGCGCAATTACCGAGCTGTCGTTGGCAGTAACAGCAAAGAGTGTGTCACCTGCAGAGAGTATAGGTGAGTGGTCAACAGTGAGATACTGGGGAATTTCTGAGTAGAGGGTCGTGAAGGCATCACCGTGATGATGGAAGAGCATGTACGTAACGACTTTACCTCCACTTCCAGGCCAGTCTGAGCTCTGAAGAAAATACTTGCCATAGGTCATCGCCATACATGGTCTCAAATCATCATGACCAGTCATTTCGCTCATTGGGTAATTAGGCATGAACTCTTGCCAGAGGTAATCAAATATACCCCACACGTATGTATCATTGACAAATGAAAACGATACCTCACTCGCGGCATTCCCGCACAGTGCACCATACTGAATCCTGTGAAACTTTTCCATAAAACACTCACTCCAATAATCGTATTTTCCGGTTAAACAGTTGGTTGAAAAAACCGTGGTGAGCATCGTATTGGTGAGACCATCGAGGTGACTGTTGTTGTATGATGGCTCGCCCCAGCCAGTGATTCCGCCATGATCGCGATGTTGTACCAGAAAGGCACCTGAATTTATTGCTGCATTGATTCCTGCAGCAGAGCCGTTGTTCCACCATGATGCATCATACGGATTGTTTTCTGGGATGTATCCCAAGTCTGAAAAATACTGTACTACAGTTGCGGTGTTTGGATGAGTGGACCAGTTACCGCCAGGTGTCGGGTTTGCTGGTGAACCAAGACAGTATTGGCGAGCTGGATTTTTACCGAGACCATGGATGAGAAATCCCCTGATGACCTCAGCGCATAATTGAAACCATCGATCATCCTGCCAGCCGCAGGCAACCAAGGGTTCATTTGAGAAATTGGCTGCGGTATAGGGATCTCGCTCATAGCTCAAGAGTTTATTGATCATGACACTCAGCTGTGCTTCATTCTGAGCACAGATGCGTGCGTGATGCATCTCTGGAAGATTGTCTCCGTCGACATCAGCGTACTTATTGTCGGTGACACAGGTGTAAGTTGAATAATAGGTATGATGTGGTGATGGGATTCCATAGTTATCACCAGAAGAGGGATAATCAGATAGAAGGAGAAATGCTGCAGGTGGTGTATCCCATGTGTCATATGCATTGTGGAGAAAATTCATAATGGTAAGTGTATCAGAGCCACCGATCTCACTCAGTGTGAAGACCTCACAAGAGATTCCCTGCAATTGGCGCCATCTCTTGATGGTATCTGCCCAGGCCTCAAAAGCCGGGTCATCAGGCACAAGGATGATATACTCATAACCATCACGCTGAGCGATGCGTTCCGGCGCATAAAAATCGATATATGGTAAGGAACGGTAATTTAATATATTTCCCTGTAGGATTGGTTCCCAGAAGGGGCTGCGTAATCTGTCTTGACCAAAATGGTCGCTTCCTCCTATGAAATCTACCTTTACGCGAATATCCTTGTATACAACCAGTTCCTTTGTCATTGGATTATATTGAAACGGCGTAATACCTAAAATCACCACATCAACGCCGCGTATCTTCATCGGCTCGGACACAGACACTGGACTCTCAGGATAATAGCTATTCTGACCATATATTGTCATATCCTTCACATAACGAAGCGGTGAATCATCAGTTTCAAAGGGTATGTTGGGTGAGGGTGCAACTTCAATATTTCGGTATACTTCTGTACGCGCATCGAGAATGGTCGCCTGGGCATATGCGTGCTGTGGGACAGCGATATATCTTCCGGTTCGTGCAAGGTTGGGTGCGCCTTCATCATTGGGCAGTAAGATTCCCGGTACACCAAAGATCTGCATGTTGACACCATCAATCTCCATTTCTGCGATAACCATTTTGTGCATACTAAACACGATCTCAACACTCATTGGATTCTCAGAGACAAGAGTAAAGAGCGGATCGGGCGCCCAGTTGTTATCAAAGAACTCTGTCTCGGCTGCAAGACAGATGGATGTCAGTAGCACTAAGAGCGAACATACTTTAATCATATAATCTGCTCCTTTCTACAGATACATTCTCTTTTATTTTAAAAATAAAGCCTTTTTGACAGTTCTATAATCTGCGGTCTCGAGACGGATGAAATAGACACCGGCTGATACTGCTCTGCCAGCGCTATCACAGCCATTCCAGCCTGCAGTATAATATCCAGGATCATAAACACCCTGTGCAAGACTCTTTATGAGCCGTCCTGTTGCGTCATAGACCTTGAGGGCAATCTCGCAGGGTTTTGATACCTGATATCTAATATCTATATGATTGCTAAAGGGATTCGGGTAGACCCTCGACAACGTCGTGTGAGAGGGAATCCCATAATCCTCGCAATTCTCCTCAATACCAACCTGTCCAGTAGGTAGTGAAAAATACAGTGTATCAACATATACGCCTGCATGGACAGACATCATAAAATCAACAATCGTATCGAGTGGAATTGATGAGAGTGCCTCAATCTGAAAAGGACTACTCATATTGTTGGCAGTATCACCCGGGGTAAGAAGACCATAATTGCTCGCATCGGAATGGATAGTGATATGTGGTGATAGAGTCATTAGATGAGCAGTGGTGTTTTCTGCAGTTTGGTCGCCCTCATTCAGTATCGTTACTACGAGATCCACGGTCTCACCTGGATCAAGGAGTCCGTTGCCATTTCCATCCATGATTGTATTGTGCTGATAGGATATCACTGGGGCATAGACGGTAACCTGTGGAGATGCGATCCACACACTGTCCGTATTATCGTGGAACTGAAGGGTAAATTCTACCGTATACCTGTTTGGGCAATTCTCTGAGATAGAAAAACGATAATAGGGGTTGGAGAGTGATGAGTCATCTGTTGAAATATCTCCGTACCAACTCGAGTCGATTGCCACACTGACATACGGATCAGCGGTAATGAGAAGCCCACTGACACCCGATGCGGTCTCAATTCCTATGTTCCGAGCCCAGACACCGAGGTCGATCGTCTCACCTGGGTTTGCCTGACCGTCTTCTCCTGTGTCATTGAGAATGAGCGAACCCAAGACAATATAGGGACCCGAAGGCGCAATAACGACAGCATACCCTTCATAGGGAGTATAATTGTGTTTAGTCACTGTCACATACATTGTGTCGCCTGGGCTTGTCGGTGAGATGCTCAAGGTTGCAATACCCGCTGCATCTGTATATGCTGCGGTATGCATTTCAAGTGATTGGTTTGGTATCCAGCAGCACACCAAGGCATTGCTGATGGGTGTTCCTTCATCGAGAACAGTGACACTGTAATCAACTGTTCCAGAAAAAACACCTGCATCGTGTGTAACGGCCATGATGAGAGGGTCTTCAGTCCATAGATCGAGCGATGGATCACCCAATACATGGTACGCTTCATAGTAATACCGCTTGGCGCCAGAAGATGATAGGTACACACCATCATACATTCCATCGAGGGTGAACCGAGCGTGCTCGTAAATCGAATCTGCATAGATCGCCTCATACCATTCTCTTTGCAGCCAATCATCCTCATCCCAGTAAGTACTGGGACAGGCACCATAGTATGCCACTGCGCCACCGTCTGCCTTCCTAATCCAGGCTTCTCCACCGCATGGGTTTGTGCTCGAGCCGAAGTTATTCGCTGAACAACAATGTCCTGTTGCAATAGTCAATTTATCGCCATTGGACAAGTTGTTGATGTGAGGTACCGTAAATACAGGACCATCCCACCAGCCATCATCACTCCCATGACCTGACATCGTGGTAAGGATTCTCCCATCATTGACATTTGCGAAGACATCTGCGGTCGTCGCACCATAGGTCTGCATATAGAGTTTGTACGATGTATAACCATTGGGGTCCATGAATTGACTTATGCAGTAGTTATGTGTCCCTTCACTTATCCAATAAAGGTCATGCCCTGCCAGGAATGCAGTCTTCTTATACCACCCGGCTGGCATATCTGCCTTCTCATATTTGAGAATCTTTTCGACCTCAGTGGTAATATGTTCCTCTGTCTCACACGAGAGCCTTCCATAGAACATATCTGGGAGATAACCAGACCCATCGGTCTCTGCATAGTAGAGGTCAGTCACCTCATGGGATGAGTTGCCATCAGGCGCTGGCATGTAGCCACCATTTACATCTCCAACAAGCAGGAGATAGGTGGGTAATGGATTCTGTGCATCAATGTAGCCTTCAATACCTGCTGGGTTCCACTCCATTATACTATCCTGGTTGGCAACCTTTACCTTAAATCCCTTTTTCTTCAACCAGTGAGCAAGAGTGTCTATTTGAATCTGGAAGTCATTATGGGTAATGATAAGATAATGAATGGAAAGCGGCTTCGCATCATCAACAGCAAAGGATCGGTAGTTGAGTATTCGCCTTCTGAGGAAATCTTCAAACAGAGGCGAGTAATGTTGCTGCACACTTTCTCTTGTCATTTCTCGGTTACCACCGATAAAGTGTATCTTTATATGAATGTCTGTATAATATCTAATCGTCTTGGACAGTGGGTTATACTGAATCGGAGCGATCGTGAGTACTGCCAATCGGTGTCCCCTTATAAGATCTTCACTCTCTATGGTTACGATCTCCTGAGGGTAGAGTGCATCTTGGGAATAGGTCGGTTCATCGATCACAAAGACAGACCTTTCTCCAGGACGCTTTACTACTGATTCAAGAACAGGCATTATTCTACTATTGACTCCGAGTGATGCAAGACTCAGGTCTTTATGTTCGCTGCGAATGACTTCGGCTTCAATTCTTGCATCGTGTGGAATTTCTATGGTCTTTCTGATCACCGGTAATTTTGGTTTGCCAATCTCACCGGTGTAGTATTCCCCAGGCATGGTAAGGAGTGTGAAGATTTCGTTTTTTGTATTGATCATATCATCTGTAGTGATCAGTTTGGCTTCGCATCCGAATACACGAGTAGAGAGGGTCATTGATAGTACACTTGAGCCAGTGATCCGGACCTCTGGCATTTTGTACGCATGACCCTTCTGAAACGGTATCCATCTGGCCTCTAAGAGACACATAAATGCAATAGTGATTACTATTATTTTCTTATTGGATAGCGATATTGGTTTCATCTAACCTCCTCTCATCACCAGGTCCCCCTGAAAGTCTTAAGTCTAACCAGTGTTTCCATGACAATTTTTGCATACCCCCTCAGTGATCATATCAATGGCCCGAACCCCACAAAGATTCACCTACACCTCCTATAACGACATAAATAAGTTAAATATGAGGAGGGCGATCCAACAGGGGGGGTTAAAAGCATAGGAGGTGTCTTATTGGACCTCCCTCCGCACATCTTCCATTCGCTTTATGTACTTCTATTACATTATATGCAATATTAAGGGATTGTCAATAGCAAATCAAGCTCTACCTGATGTTCTGGCATTGAAAATGATGTGGGTGGTGTCAAGAAATGGTGGTTATCTCATCGTGCCGCATTCTACCATCGCATGAGTACCCCGGCCCAGGTAAAACCGGCACCGAAGGCAACCATTAACACAAGGTCACCTCTCTTTATTCTGCCTTCCTTGACTGCTTCTTCGAGGGCAAGCGGTATTGATGCGGCTGAGGTATTCCCATATTTATCAAGATTGACACATACCCGATCCATTGGTATGTTGAGTCTTTTTGCTGTTGCCTCAATTATTCTTATGTTTGCCTGATGTGGTACAAGGAAGTCTACTTTCTCACGCGAGACATTCGCCTTTTTGAGTGTCATGATGGCTGCTTCCGCCATTGCGCGTACCGCCACCTTAAACACCTCATTGCCAGCCATTTTTATATAATGGAGTCTCTTCTCAACCGATTCATGGGAGGCAGGTAGCTGCGAACCGCCTGCTGGTTGGTAGAGTAGTTTCCCATATGAACCATCGGCAGCAAAGTATGTAGAGATGATACCTCTATTATCATCGGTCTTTTTCACCACAACGGCTCCGGCACCGTCACCAAAGAGAACACATGTTGAGCGGTCTGTGTAGTCTGTAATCTTAGTCAATTGCTCTGCTCCAATGACGAGGACATTATCATATCCATTCTTTACATAAGAATCGGCAATAGAGAGTCCATAGAGAAAACCTGTACACCCTGCTGAAATATCAAACGAAATTATCTTTCTCGCTCCAATCTTGGACTGCACCAGGCAGGCAGTAGAGGGGAAGAGCATGTCAGGTGTTGCGGTTGCCGTGATGATTGCCTCAAGCGCCTTCGCCTTTATCTCTGCAGACTCCAATGCCCGCATCGCAGCATGAGCTGCAAGATCACTCGTGGTCACGTGGTCATCAGAGATCCTCCTCTCTCTGATTCCAGATCTCGTTCGAATCCATTCATCTGACGTGTCCACCATTTTTTCGAAATCAAAATTTGTTAAAATCTTGTCTGGAACATAACAGCCTATGCCAGCTAAATATGCATTCATATCTTAATTCTCTTTTTTATTTCTTTCACGATACTGAAATCGACACACATCTTTGCCAGTTTGATGGCATTCTTCAGTGCCTGAGGCGATGAATGTCCATGGCAGATGATGACCACACCCTCAACACCTAAAAGTATACCCCCTCCATACTCCTCATAACTAAATTTTGCTCTAAGACCTTGGAATGCTGGTTTCACTAGATATTGACCAAACCTCCGACGGACTACTGCATCGACCTCCTCCCTGAGCATATGCCACATGATATCGATGAGACCTTCAGAGAACTTGAGGATTACATTTCCGGTAAAGCCATCGGTGACAATGATGTCGGCAAACCCCTTCATTATATTGTTCCCCTCTATATTGCCGATGAAGTTCAGATTGCTCTCTTGCAGAATTTGATATGCCTTTTGTCTTGCATCATCACCCTTCACACTCTCGCTGCCAATATTCAATATCGCGATACGTGGATGCTTCTTGCCGATGATTATTTCTGCAAGGATTGAGCCCATGAGACCATAGTTGTAGTAATCTATGGATTTTGGACATACGTTGGCGCCCACATCAAGTATCACCGAGTAGCCAGATTCTGTGGGTAATGTGATTGCAAGTCCAGGACGTGATAGTCCCTCAATCTTCCCGAGTGTAGTCATGCTGAATCCCAAGATTGCACCGGTATTCCCAGCACTCACTATGGCATCGACTTCTTGATTCTTGAGAAGATTCATGAGAATGCCCAGCGACGAATTTTTCTTCTTCCGAATTGCAACCGAGGGAATTTCATGCATTCCAATTACCTCATCGGCTAATCTAAATTCAAAGCCGAGCTCGTCAACATCGTTCTCATAATCGCCCCTCCCACTCACGACCAAATCACAGAAAGGGTCTTCCCTCAGCATCTTCAATGTTTCAAGCTCATTTATCGGGGCTGAGTCTGACCCCATGAGATCGAAACCGATTTTCAAGATTTCTCTTCCTTCTCTTTTGGTGGTGATACTAATCTGTCTTTATAATTACCGCAGTTTGGGCACACTCTATGAGGCAATTTGGGGCTGTGGCACTTAGGACACTCAATGAACGCGAGTGATTTTAACTTATACTGTGACCGTCTCTTATTCTTACGCGAGTGTGACTGTCTGCGTTTCGGTACTGCCATTGAACCTCCTTCTTTGGAAGAAAATTCCTAAAAGTCCAAAATACCTAAATGCCTAAATATGTTGAACTACATTGCCTCAAGAAATTACCCTTTTAGGCATTTAGGTGTCTAGGTATTTAGGCATTTATATTTCACGATTCACCTTTCTCTCGGATACATATTCATTGCATTGAACCACTTATTGAGCAAGTCAATTCTCTTATTCTTGTCTTCGGGCAACTGGAACGGCCTCCCCCGACAGTCAATAATAATGCCGACGATACCACCTCTCACCGTCGTCTCGACTGGTTTGCCACGACCTTCGCCAACATCAAATCCTTTGGTCGGATGTAATTCGATTGTTGCATTGTCAGTGCCTGGAGCACCTTTTGGGAATGGGCAGAGAACAATCTCACCATATTTGATGGTTCTTTCTTCTGGCTTTCCTGTACCATATTTGATGTTCATTTTGAGGACCTCAGTTCCTTCTTTCCCTTCACCTACCGGTGCAATACAGGGACCTAACGGGATGAGGCAATCTTTATCAAAGACCTCAGTGGCCGATCTCTCATGCACTGTTGAGAGTACACCGAGATGAGGCATCATGAAGATGGAATCCACAGCAAGCCGGGTTATTCCCTCCGGAAGAAAGGCATCAATCATCATTAATGCGGCTTGATTTCTTCTCGGTGCGTGAGAAAGAATACCGCCCGAACCAATGATGAGGCTGAGAGCCATCAAATCTATGAGCGTCTCACCGGTCATGGTCTGGGCAAAGGCATCAGAGATTGTTCGCTCCTGTTGAATCCCCTTGAGACCGACTGCCATTGATTTATGTTGCTCAAATGCCAATCTGAGTGCCTCACGGGCGATTGCCTGCTCAATCTTCAGGTCTTCTAGTGAACTCGGGATAGTAGTCGGACGAATCATCTTATTTCTGATTCTGTTTCTCAGATCTCGTTCTGCGATATCCACAGTCAACCAACGCATAATATTTTCAATCCCGGCTTCAGCAAGCACATTACTGATTGAATAGGACATTCCAAGATTGGCACTCACGGTTCGGTTAAAGATTTCCTGAAAGACAGAGAAAATATCGGTAGTCGCTCCGCCAATATCGACGCCAATCACAGCAATCTTTTCTTTCTTGGCAACAGTGTCAACGAGGAGTCCGACTGCCCCAGGTGTTGGCATGATTGGCACATCGGTCTTTTCCATCAGGTTTTGATAACCAGGCGCATGTGCCATGACGTGTTCCATAAACTGGTCATGGATCTTATGTCGTGCAGGGCCGAGATTCTCCCTCTCGAGAACCGGTCTTATGTTTTCAACAACAACGAGTGCCGTGTTAGCGTGAAGCGTTTTCAGAATGATATCGCGTGCCTCCTTGTTACCTGCATAGATAACTGGTAATTCATACCCAGTACCGAATCGTGGTTTTGGTTCTGCAGCCTTTATGAGTTCGGCTAACTCAACGACATGTGAAATAGTGCCGCCATCTATACCGCCAGAGAGCAATATCATATCGGGTCTTAGATTTCTTATCCTTTCTATTTTTTCGTGTGGTAATCTTCCATCATTTGAGGCGATGACATCCATGACGATAGCTCCAGCACCAAGGGCTGCACGTGCTGCACTTTCAGCAGTCATGGTCAATACGACACCAGCAACCATCATCTGCAGGCCACCACCAGCCGAAGAAGTTGATACATAAAAATCTACACCCTCCTTGGCCTTTACTCCTTTAATAATATTTTCCCCGTCTAAAATCCTAACGTTTGAGAGTTCTTCGACCTCTCTTACTGCATTTAATACACCCTTTGTGACATCTTCATATGGTGCCTCAACGGTTGTTGGCGCTTCACCCCGAACTGCGAGCCGGTATTCTTCACCGCGCTTTTCTATTAATATCGCCTTGGTTGTCGTGCTGCCGCAATCAGTGGCTAGAATTCTTGTCGGCTCTTTTTGGTTCATTCCTTTCCTCCTCAAGACGTTCTATTTCACAAATTAACGCCTCGATATTCTTTCTGTCTTCTAACATTGCGGTAATCTCTTCATATTCTCGAAACGAGAACAGGGCACGATAAAAAGGTTGCATAAATATTAAAAATTGATTACCCAAGAAAGAGAGTGGCTTGGAAGATTCCAGGAAAACAATTGCTACAGGTGATAAACGATAGTCAATCACCTTCTGGGCAATCTTATTGATTAATAACTTTTTCCGTTCTTCAGTTACCTCAAATTTTATTTCTTCCATCTGACTTTTAACTCTTTGATCGCCTTGACCTCATCAAGGCGACGCACCGGTGTGTTGTGCGGTGCAGATTTTAAGACTTCTGGACTTTCATCAGCCTCTTTCCGAATCTGCTTCATCGTGTCGATGAATCGGTCGAGTGTTTCTTTCGATTCGCTGTCTGTCGGCTCTATCATTAATGCCTCACTCACGATTAACGGAAAATAGACAGTAGGTGCATGGAGCCCGAAATCTAATAACCGCTTCGCAACATCGAGGGTCCTCACGCCATGTTCTTTCAATTTTTTTCCTGAGAGGACGCCTTCATGCATACAGAAGCCGTCGAACGCGAGATGGTAATCATCTTTTAATGACTGAATAACATAATTTGCATTGAGGATTGCTGACCGAGAAATCTCCTTGAGCCCCTCCTCACCAATCATTCTCAAAAATGTGTAGGCACGTACGATGACCAGAAAGTTCCCGTAAAACGACTGGACCTTGCCAATCGAATGAGGTATATCATAATTGAGTGAATAGTGGTTTTCTTGCTTCGATATGATCGGGACTGGTAAAAAAGATTCTAATGTCCTTTTCACAGCCACTGGTCCTGCGCCCGGACCTCCACCTCCATGTGGCGTGGAGAATGTCTTGTGGAGATTGAAGTGAATTGCATCAAAGCCTAAGTCGCCGGGTCGTGTAATACCGAGTAACGCATTCAAATTTGCACCATCGAGATAGACGAGACCGCCTCTGTCATGGACAATGCCGGTTATCTCCTGCGCTCTTTGCTCAAAGAGACCCAGGGTATTTGGATTAGTGAGCATTAATCCTGCGACCTCACCGGTCATCAATTCCTTCAGTTTTGTGATATCAACGAGCCCCTCATCATTCGAAGGCAGTGTAATTGGGCTAAAACCTGAAAAATTGACACTCGCAGGATTCGTGCCATGTGCTGAGTCAGGAACGAGTATATATTTTCTCTCTTCTTTGTTTCTCTTGAAATATGCCTTGAACATACTGATTGCAGTGAATTCACCCTGGGCACCAGCAGCAGGTTGCATGGTGATGGCATCCAGGTTCACAATCTTTTTCAGATATTCGCCACACTCATAGATGATCTCGAGAGCACCCTGCACCGTCTTTTCTGATTGTAGTGGATGAATGTTTGTAAAGCCAGGCATGCGCGCTGCCTCTTCGTTGATCTTTGGATTGTACTTCATCGTACACGAACCGAGAGGGTAAAAGTTCTTGTCAACATGATGATTCAATGCAGAGAGGTTTACGAAATGTCTGATTATCTGAGGTTCACTCACCTCCGGCAATAGAGCAGGAGACTCACGGAGGTATGGTTCTCGTATCTTCATTGTCGGAACATCCAGAGGAGGAAGCGAATAACCTTTTCTTCCTGACTTAGATATCTCAAAAATTAATTCCATTTTTTCTCACATTATCGCTGATGCGATTTGACAAAACGGGTGAAAGACCTATCATAGGTGCGTTCAACATCGTTTGAAAAGCAGCACGCGGGTAGTTCATTCATGCCGAGATGGTATTGTAGACATTCACAGCACATACCTTTTCTCGAACATGGCTCGTAGGTGCAATTACAGCGCTTCATGTTCTCTTTTTTATTGCACTCCATGGCCAATTATACCTAAAAAGAACGCTCTGTCAACTGGCTTGGCTCCCGCGGTACCATTGACACGACGTTGATAATCAATATACTTTGAGCACTTACATGGAAGATTTGCGAGTCAAAGCGTTTAACCTATTGCGCTTGAACAGCAAACAAGGCTACAGCAGACATTTAAAGCGCGATTATTTCTATCTCTCTCCAGATGAATTCCATTATCATCAATGGTTTTGGGATTCATGTTTTCATGCGTTCGTAATGACCGAATTCAATGCGCAGCTGGCAACCAAAGAGATTGATACACTCCTTTCTTGCCAGACTGAAGATGGTTTTATTCCACATATGATATTCTGGAAATGACGATTTATGGATATGTTTTTGTATCTTCAATCCTGGAAAAGGGAGATTCATCCTCAACACAGATTCTTTACCGCGTGGGATATTATTGAAAAAGAAGGGAGTAGAGAGGTTGAAAGAGTCTATGAAAACACAAAGATGAGGTTAATTGAGAAATTTTAGGATGAAGAAGCTCGCATTTTTTACGGTATGTATCGCAATGGATCAATACAAACTGGTTTCTTGCAAAAGGACTGCTCAGACACAGTAAGAAAGGAATCTATGAAAGGTTGAAGGCAAAGACGACTGAGCTCGTTGAAAGGCATGGGTTCTGTGAATACTATGATCCGTTGACCGGAGAACCTCGCCAGGCAGTGAGGAACTTTGGTAATAGATGTTTGGGGAGTGTAAGGCATTTCCTGATAGCTTTGACATGAAAGGAGATAACAATGAAGGCATTGGTCTTTGGAGGTTCAGGTAAAATAGGCTCTGCGATTGCATGGGATCTAGCCAAGGATAAAGAGATTGTGGAGATCGGCATTGTCGGAAGGCGTAAAGAGGCCCTTAAGAAGGTAAAGGATTGGGTCCGCAGCGACAAGGTAAGGGTTCATGTGCTGGATATCAACAACAAAAAGGATACAATAGCCCTCATGAAGAAGTACAAGGTTGGTATCATTGCTCTTCCTGACAGAAAGACCAGTTACAAAGTCGTCCATAACGCAATCGAGGCAGGTTTGGATATCGTTGATACGATCGAAGAGTTTCATCGTACACCAGATCCCTACGAGACCGAAGGACTTGAGATCCCTCAAGGGATGACCATCGAGAAGTATGGAGAGTGGCTCCATACAACTGCGGAAAATAACGGCGTGACATTTGTTGATGGTATGGGGTTTGCACCCGGTTTAAGCAATGTGACACTTGGTGAGGGCATGAGAAAAATAGACGCGGCTGAGAAGGCAGTGGCTCGAGTCGGTGGTATTCCCTCGAAAGAGGCTGCACAGAGGCATCCACTGAGATATATGATTACATGGGCATTTGAACATGTGCTCAGAGAATACATGATCAAGCTCAAGGTGATAAAGGATGGTAAGATTGTAGAGGTCGATGCAGCAACCGAACTCGAGAGATTTCGCTTCAATCAATTCGGTAAGGATGAGGAATTGGAGTGTGCGATTACACCAGGTATGCCCAGTTTTCTTTTTACCAGGCCTCAGCTCAAGGAGTTCGCAGAGAAGACCGTGCGGTGGCCGGGCCACTGGCAGGGAGTTCAGACACTCAAGGAATGCGGCATGCTTGACATCGAACCAGTCAATTTTGAGGGACACAAGATTATCCCTCGGAAATTGCTTTTATCAATCATAACACCCCGGCTCGTCCCCAATAAAGGTGAAACAGATGTTTGCGTTATGTATAATACACTCATCGGAAAAAAAGACGGAAAGAAGATAAAAATTGAGTACTTTCTGTGGGATGAACCAAAGGAAAAGGATATTTCATCAATGATGAGAGTGACTGGATATCCGATGGCGATTACGGCAAAATTTATACTACAAGGCGAGATACAAGAAAAAGGTATTGTTGCGCCTGAAGATGCGATAAAAGGTCCTCTCTACGGAAAATTCCTGACTGAGCTGAAGAAAAGAGATATCAATGTAAAAGAAACCTCAGAGATTATTGCCTAACACCTGAACTGCAGTAAGAATGTAGGTGTAAAAGAGGGAGGATAAGAGGATGAATCAAATAAAAGCGCTTATAGTATATTATTCAAGGACAGGTACAACAAAGAAAGTCGCTGAAATCATTCAAGAAAAATTGCAGTGCGACATTGAAGAGATAATGACAGAGGCAAACTTCTCCGGATTCCTGGGGTATCTGAAATGCGGGTTTCAGGCTTTCTCTAAAAGAACACCAGAAATTAGAGCAGGTGGGCTAAAACCCGGTTCGTATGATATCGTAGTTATTGGGACACCGGTGTGGGCTGGTAATATGTCGAGTCCCATCAGAACATTTCTTACACAACAAAAAGACAACTTCAAAAAAGTAGCGTTCTTTTGTACGCATTCAAGCACACAATGTGGTAATACGTTTAATGATATGTCTGGTCTCTTGGGCAAAGAACCGATTGCTCGACTTGATATGCAGGCACGAGCAGTGGCAAAGGAGGATTATGCCGGAGCTATTGAAGAATTTGTCTACGAGATAATTGAAAAAATGGCTTAGTCGAGAATCTGGATAATTACCTACTCAGTGGCTCATAATCGTGATAATAAAATGTTCATAAAGAAGGTGAGAAAAGAGCTGAACAGATATATTGACCGTGAATACCGAAATGGCGCCAAGAAGTATTTTAAAGAAGGAATAAGACTGTATGGTGTAAGATCGCATCATGTCAGAAAAATCTCTGCGAGCTATTTCTCAGATGTTAGAGGAAAAAATAAGCAGGAGATATTTCATCTCTGCGAGAAGTTTCTAAAATCAGATATGAGTGAAGAGAGAACCATAGCCTTTGATTGGGCGTACCGTCTCAGGAAAAATTATGAAGAAAGCGATTTTAAACGCTTTGAGTTGTGGATGCGAAACTACGTTAGTAATTGGGGCGCATGCGATGATTTCTGCTGTCATGCATTCGGTTGTTTTATCTTTCAATTTCCAGAATTCTTCCCTCGAATAAAGACGTGGGCAAGGTCAAGAAACAGGTGGCTCAGAAGGGCTTCGGCAGTAATATTGATCTATTCGCTGAGAAAGAAAAAGATGTTCTCACAAGCGTTTGAAATGGCAGATCTGCTCCTCATGGATCAAGATGATTTGGTACAAAAGGGGTACGGCTGGATGCTCAAGGAGGTGAGTGATTACTATCCTCTGAGAGTCTTTAGATACGTCATGAAACACAAAAAGACAATGCCGAGAACCGCACTACGGTATGCAATCGAAAAATTGTCTGCTCGAATGAAAAAACGGGCAATGAAGAGGGATTAATCTATGTCATCAAAGTATCCAAACTGTCGCTTGATTTTTTCTCATGCTATAGTATACTGCGTAGCAATTGCAGAGGAATAGTATGGTACAAAATCAGACGAGAATGTTAGAAGAAAGAAGAAAGTGGTTGGACTATATGCTTGGATATGTGAAACCCTATAATATTGTCGAGTTTGGGTGTGGCAGTGGTTTTGCCCTCGAGGTATTGTCTGGACATTTTCCTAACAGCACTATTATAGGGGTAGACAGATCAATAGAGCGATTGGATATGGTATATGAAAGAAAGCTAAAAAACGTCGTGCCGATGAAGGCTGACTTTACACAAAAGCTTTTTCCCGATAAAACCTTTGACACAGCCATCTTTGTCGGAAGCCTGCACGAGGTGTTCTCGGCAGTGGGTAGAGAGAAGCTACGTGATACACTTGCCGTCGCCGGCGATGAACTCAAAGACAATGGTGTTGTTATTATCCAGGATTTTCTGAAACCGAACAAGAAACCTGTGACACTGTACTTTCATAATGAACAGACCAGGAAGATTTTCTCTCGATTTGTCAGAGAATTCACTCAGAGAAAAGTGGTGTTTGAGGAAATCAAAGGTGGGGTTAAACTGGACGTTGCAGATGCGGTCGAATTTATCAGCAAATATCGCTCTCCGACAGAAGAAGACTGGAGAGAGGAGATGGCAGAAACACATTTCTTTTTTTCTGAACAGGAGTATAAAGAAACAGCTGAAAAAGCAGGTTTTGCTGTAAAACATGTGGCAGAATTGTCAAAAAGCAAAGCATTTTGGTCGGAGATAAAAGAGGATATTGATTTCAACTATCCAAACGATTATCTCTGGATTCAATTAGTATTAACAAAAAGAATTAGCTGATTTCTTTCCAGACTATCAGCTTTCCCAACTCTCTTCTGATCCAATAGGATTTATCATCTCTTTCTTGAACTTTTTGGTAGGCTGAGGGCTTATTATGATAGGGCTTATCGATATGCTCAGAGGTGTGCCTGGTCACGAGGATGAAACCTTTTCGCCTGTTTTTGCGTATAAATAAGTGATGAAGCGCAAGAATGGTCATTTGTTAGGAAAAGGATATCCCGCTCCTCCTCAGGAAGAGCGAGGGTGCTCATTTTTTAGCCAATATCAAAGATTTTGTAAAAAATGGCAATTGGAGGAACAATGTTAACTTATCTGGTGATGTTTTTAGTATTAATTGAAATGCCGATGTGCCAGACTATGGACATTGATAGCAATGGTGTGGTTGACGAGGTAGTCGTTACTGCATCGAGATATGCGCATGAGGATGTTGCCTGGAGTGGCATGATGCCTGAGGTCGTTGCCGCTGCATCTAGATATCACAGCCGTGCTGAGATGGGCACGATTGATGAGATAGTTGTTAATGCTTCCAGATACGCGCATGAGGATATTGCCTGGAGCGGATTGATGCCTGAGATTATCTGCACTGCATCGATTGATAAGACTCCGCAGGTTGTGTTTGAGTCTCTAAAGGTAATAAAGAAGGATGAAAACGAATGGCATTACAGACAGCTCATCATCGAGACCGGTGGTTCTCATATACTCATGCAACTCAATTAGACTGTTTACCTATCTTAACTTATCTGGCAATTTCAGTTTCGGCTTCTTCTCAAACTGGGGAGTTTTTGGTCGCTGTTTTTTCAATAACTTCTTACACTCTTGTATTCCTTTTTCTAATTGAGTGTCTCTTCCCTTTACATAGTCTTGTGGTCTATTTTCGACTTCAATATCCGGCTCGGTTCCATAGTTTTCCACTCCCCAACCTACATCCATAAACCAGAATGAATATTCGGGCTGTGTTGTCAGCCCACCATCAGACAGGAAAAAGTATGGTGATATGCCGATGACACCACCCCATGTGCGCTTGCCAATGAGCGGACCAATCTTATATAATTTAAAGGCATGACTGAAGATATCGCCATCTGAACCAGCGCATTCATTGGTGAGGCACACAATAGGTCCGAGAACCGCCTCATATGGATAGGGGAATGGTTTGCCCCATCTGCTTATGTCATACCCAATCCTTTTACGTGCCAATTTTTCAATGAGGAGCTGTGAGACGTGACCACCGCGGTTGAACCGAACATCAACGACGAGTCCTGGATACTGAATCTCGCTTAAGAAGTATCGATGAAACTCTGCAAAACCTTGAGGACCCATGTCAGGAATATGAACATAGCCAATTCTATTCTTGCTAGCCTGATGGACTTTTTCACGATTCTGCTCGACCCAGTCGCGGTATCGTGTGAGTGTCTCATCCTTGAGCGCCTTTACAACAAACGCTCGCTTATTTCTTCCATTTCGGTCGGCAATGGTAACCAACACCTCAACGCCAGCCCGATTAACGAGCAGCTCTTGTGGGAATACGTCTTTTGTGACTCTCTTACCATCTATCGCGAAGAGTAGGTCTCCCTTGTGCGCATTCAATCCAGGTGTCAGGAGCGGCGAGCGCCTTTCCTCATCCCATGGGTCGCCCTTTGCTATGTTGGCAATGCGATAGGCATTAAATTTCTTGTCGTACTCGAAATCAGCACCGAGGAATCCCTGTCTATATTGAGGTTGCTGACGATAGTCACCGCCAAATTCGTAGGCATGTGATGTACCGAGTTCGCCCTGCATCTCCCATATCAGATCTGAAAACTCTGAGCGCGTCCCAACCCTTTCCAAGAAAGGCAGGTATCTGTTATATACCTTATTCCAGTCAACACCTGACATGTCCTTTACCCAGAAGTGGTCACGTTGGAGCCGCCAGACATCTCGATACATCTGTCGCCATTCAGCCTGAGGCTCCACCATAACTTTGATTCGAGAGAGATCAACCCATCCACTCGTGGGACCCACTGGTTCCTTCTGCAGTTTCTGTTCTGCTTTTTCAATTGGCTTAACAATGCGCAATCTATTTTTGGAGCGGTATATCAAGAGCTCATTATTCTGTGACAGCTTGAAGTTCATGACATTCGTTGCGATCAGACCGGTCTTCTGTCCTTTGAGGTCATAGAACTGAAGCACACCATCAGAAGGTTCTTGTAGAGAGAACCACTGTCTAATACTTCCCTGAACAGGAAACTTTGAGACCAATACCTTGTTGTTTGTTCCACAGATTTGTTCATATTTGGCCGCAGGGAGCGGGAAGGGGATGATTCTATCTTCAATACCATCGAGATCAATCTTTATCTTCTTTGGTCTCTTCTTTGGTTTAACCAGTTCTTTTTCGAGATCGAGCATTTCCAGACCAACAGGAGCGCTCTCAGTATATTTAAAAGGCGAGGGAATGTCTTTCCTCAATGTTATGAGATACGGCTTGATATTTGCCGGAAAACTGAGTTCAAACTGGATGGTATCATAGACCGGGTCGAATTCGCGATTAGAGAGAAAATAGAGATAATTTCCCTGTGGATCAAAACTTGGTGAGAAATCCTGGAGTACAGACCGTGTTACTCTATAGGTCTTTTGAGTAGCCACATTGCATAGTTTTATGCATCTTGTCCGGTCTGAATCAGGGAAACTGTATGCCATCCATTCGCCATCACAAGACCATGTAATGCCGCTAATTCTATCATATGTGCTACGATCAAGAATGATTCTCTTTTTCGATTGTAAGTCTACCATTATTAACTCAAAGCGGTGGTTTGTTAAAGCCGCGAGAGGTTTCTTGGGTGAGGGCTCAAGCTCGATTGGTCGTCCTATGTCGAGGACTGGGAGTGCTACGGGATTTTTGCTACTGTCTGTGTAATATATTTGTAGTGAATCCTCCCCTTTCTCGTCAGTAACAACGACGAGCCGTTCGCCATCATAGAGCCATCTACCTAGTCTGTAGCGCGCATTTACCTTTGTACCATTTTGTGATGCCGGTCCCTCCCAGTTGTGCATTGAAAAGACCTTACCACGGCTCGTAATTGCAACCATTTTACCTTTAGGGTGGAGCACATAGTCTTCCATATATTTTGGTGCCTCAACAAACTTACGATTGGTCTGCACGCGCGGGCTGTGATATTTTATATGAACTTTTTTATGTATGGCATCATCGATGTAGTATACGTAAATGTCACTACCCGCCTGATATGCTATATTTTTACCATCGGTTGTAGCATTCCTTGCATAAAAATCGATGTGATGTGTGTGTCGTTTTACATTTTTACCGTGTGGTGTGCATGAGTAAATGTTACCGACACCTTCATGGTCAGAAATGAAATAGATCCTTTTGCCAATCCACATGGGTGAGGTACAATTGCCCTTTAACTTCATCAACCTGCTAAAATTTCCCTTACCATTGCGGTCAACCCAGAGTTCGCCTACTCTGCCACCTCGGTACCTCTTCCACAACGCCGGGTCTGCAGTGTTACGACCGATAACAACTCCTCTATCAGGACCATAGGAGATGTGTGTTGCAGGACCTACAGGGATTTTCACAGGCAGATCTTTATTCTTGCTTATAGAATAAATATAATAAGTCCTGAGATACCACTGACCTGTGTTATTCGCAAACAGTATTCTTTTACCATCATGGCTCCAACCGACAACAGAACAGGGTGCGCCAAAAAAGGTGAGACGCCTGGCGGGTCCTCCTTGTGCATCCATACAGTACACCTCTGGATGCCCTTCTTCTCGACCAACAAAGGCAACATAGTTACCATCTTGCGAGAGATACGGATGGCTGACCTCGCCTAAGTTTGAGGTTAGTCTTCTGGCAACACCACCGTCTACTGACACAGTCCAGAGGTCATCCTCACAGACAAAGATAACCGTATCATTATTTATTGTTGGAAAGCGATAATATCCTTGCATAAAAACTCCTTTTCTTTACTACTATCATCTTCCTGTGACTAAGAGAGGCAAAAATTTCACTGAAATAATGACAGGACATTCTTATCACGATGACTTCTTTACCAGATTATTATAATGATTATCCCGTCAAATTCAAGATGAGAGATTTCCGGTCTTTTCAGAAATCACAAGCATTCGTCTTAACAGCATAGTGACACCGCGCTCCTCGGGGCATTCGCAACGCGACCATCCCTGCACATTGTGCCAGAATCGCCGCAGAGCCAAGTCCGTTGCCATGCAAGCTTCTGTATATCACTGTTATCTATTTCTTGAATCGCTATAATCTCGGCAAGAGTCTCGTAGTCTCTCACGGAGTCTACGGACAAATATGTGTCCCAGAAATCTCCGCGAAGGAGATTGACAGCCACGCTTAAGCAATTATACTTTGATGATTATAGATTATATTGTAGCCAATAAAATATTTGGGTGAGGAGGTTATGATGATTGCACTTGTTCTGATGCTCATATATGTTGTGCCTCAATCCGGTACCTTTTCAATTGTTGCAATGGATCCCGAGACAGAGGAATGGGGTGTTGCGGTTGCCTCAAAGGTTCTCGATGTGGGCTATATTGTTCCCTGGCTTGAGCCAAGCGTTGGCGCCGTGGCAACTCAGGCATATGCGAATCCCTATTTTGGTCCCTGGATATTAGAGGCGTTATCTCAAGGCATGAGTGCTGACGATGCCTTAAACAGCGTGCTCCAGAGAGACACCATTCCTGAGCAGAGGCAGGTTGGGATTGTCGATATGAATGGTCATGCTGCTGCCCATACTGGTGAGAGTGCACTGGAATGGGCAGGCCACAAGAAAGACCGTTATGTCTCAGTTCAAGGAAATATATTGGCTGGTCCAGAGGTCGTCGACAGCATGTTTGCCACATTTCAGAGAACAGGGGGTCTGCTTGCCGAAAGGCTCATCGCAGCACTTGAGGCAGGAGAGGCTGCTGGCGGTGACAGACGGGGGAAACAATCAGCCGCCCTCTATGTGGTGAGAAAGAGTGGAGGCTATCAGGGAGTGGATGAGAGGCTCGTCGATTTGAAAGTCGTTGATAATCCTGCACCAATAAAGGAACTGCGACGTCTCTATGAAATGTGGCAGTTCAGTTTTCTCGCACCAGCATATCTCCGTCTTGCAGATGAAGAGAAAGATAAGGCAGAGCAATTTCTCAGGAAGACATATTCACTGCTCATGATTGCGCTGGAGAGTAATCTAGAGGATCCTGAGTCCTACAATAGTCTGGCTTGGGAGTTTGCCGTGCGAAAGATGTATCCCCAGGAGACTCTCAAGGCAGCACTGAGAGCGCATGAACTCGCTCCTGATGAGGCACACATCATGGATACGCTTGCCGAGGCATACTACGTTGTGGGTGACTATGAGAAGGCTGTTCACTGGGAGAAAGAGGCATTGAAGAGGGCGCCGGACGAACCTTTCTACAAGAAACAACTGGAAAAATTCGAAGAGGCACTTAAAAACAAATGACCTGAAGTACGGAGAGCTCTGATTTAAATAAGTATTCCTCGCTTTCAAGATTTCTGGTTTTTCCAGAAACTTCGTACGGCTGTCTTGACATCGTATCTATTTAGAATAGACTAACATAAGGAGGAACAATGCGTAAACTCGTTGCTTTAGTAGCGCCGCTCCTCATTGTCGGATGTGCTGGACAGGCAATGGTTGAAGTTGGTCTTAATGATAGTGAGTTTTTGTCATTTCTGTTGTGGGGAACAGAAGGCGACATTGTCATGCGTGTAGTCTGTATTGAGGTGCCTCAAGATGGCGCCTACGATACTCTATGGTCTGGTGCACATGAGGTAGTGGTACCGATTCGTGACCGTGATTTCGTGAGTATAACTGGCGGTGATGTAGAGATCTCACCTGATTCATATCTGCGTATGCGGTTGACAGTCGATTCTGTTCGCTATGTGGACGAGCCCGTAGATAAGATGCTTATTGATACACCATACCAGTTTACGGCTCAGGCTTTTTCGGCGATCGTGATTGAAGAAGATGATGAGTTCCGTCTGGTGGTTAATATTAATAGTGATGCGTGGTTTGATAGTAATCCTGATTCCTTAAAGATAAGAGAGGGGCATGAGGCATTTGAGGGGGCACAATTAAAGATCTATTATGAATAGGAATGATTAAAAAGATCATCAGATTCAAGGATGTTTCCTCTACACAGGATACAGCAAAACGATTTTTAAAAAGCAATGAAGAAGTAGCTATTACTTCCTTGCGTCAAACGCATGGCAAGGGTAGACAAGGTAAGTCATGGTTTTCTCCATTCGGTGGACTCTATCTGTCATTGCTTTTATTTCCTCGGGCGAGGGTAACCTCAATTCCTCTTTTAGCATCGCTGACAGTAGTAAAGGTCTTGGAGAATTACGATTTTTCAAAACTCACCATACGCTGGCCTAATGATGTGTTGCTCAATCATAGAAAAATTTGTGGAATAATCTGTGAACAGTGTGAAAAAGCAGTAATTTGCGGCATAGGCCTGAATGTAAATATTGATAAGTTCACTACAAAACTGGACAGTGCCACATCACTCAAGATTGAATCGGGTCACGATTTTGACATTAATGAGGTTTTAAATCAAGTTATTGGAACATTCAATCCCCTCTACAATGAGCTGCAAAATGAAGGTCTGCGAATCAAGGAAGTTCTTCACTACATTGGTGGCATAGGTGAATCAGTTGAGCTCATCACTGCTCAAACAAGAATAAAGGGTACTGTCTATGATATCGACGACGATTGGGCACTCCTCTTACGAGACGACTCTGGCATGATCAGAAAATACTATTGTGGTGAAGTGAAGCAGATGCGATGGTAGTTGTTCTTGACATCGGCAACACAAACATTCACTTGGGTCTGTACGAAGGTGAGACATTGGTTAAACATCTTGTCTATCCACTATCAGAGAAAGCAACTGAACATAAGATGAGAAAAGCTATTAATGATAGAAAACTTGAGGGTGTAGCGATCGCTTCAGTCGTTCCCAGTTTAACGCCTCGCTATATACAATTTTTCAAGAAACAATTATCGCTTTCTCCTCTTCTTATTTCTCCAGACGTAGATTGTCATCTTACCTTTGGTTATCACAAACCTCATCAATTGGGTGTTGATCGCATTGCCACAGCGGCAGGTGGATTAGCACGGTATAAGAGAGATTTGGTCATCATTAATTTCGGGACTGCAACAACATTAGATATTATTTTTAAAAATGGTCGATATCCAGGTGGGATCATAACTCCTGGTGTCGAAACAGCAATGAATGCACTCGCACGCCGGACTGCATTACTCAAAGAGGTGCCGTTGAGAAAACCAATACATTTAATTGGTAGAAGTACTGAAGAGTGTATACAATCAGGAATTTTCAATGGTACGATTGCACTCGTTCGCGGGCTCATTCAGATGATAAGAAAGAAATATAAAAAGAGATTTCTATGTATTGCGACCGGGGGGTGGAGTACGCTTATGGCAGCACACATTCCTGAGATTACCCGTGTTGACCCAGACCTCTGCCTCTACGGTATCTTGAAAATCTATTACTACAATGTCTAAGAATATGCGTATGCGAAAAATTATTACCAATGCACCTCAAGAAACGATGAATGTAGGAAGAGAGATTGCATCTGGACTTAAACGGGGTGATGTCATCTATCTGTCTGGTGAATTAGGAAGTGGAAAGACCGTTTTCGTGAAAGGCATATGTCAGGGCCTTGGTGTAAAAGAACGTGTTACGAGTTCGAGTTTTGTCATCGCAACCGAGTATAGAGGAAAGATATTAGTTTCACATGTTGACTTGTATCGCTTAGACGATAAGAGCATTGCTGATTTACCAATCGATGAATACATTTTCAATGATGGAGTGACCATCATTGAATGGGCTGACCGTATGAGTAACCAAAAAAAAGCAGGGTTGTGCATAAAAATAAGCATACTCGGTACAAAGAAAAGGGAGCTCATCATTGAAGATCTTAGGAATTGAGACATCTTCACCATTATTCTCTTTGTGCATTAATGAGGACGAAAAGACACTCTACGAGATTAGAAAAAATCGCCTCGCCGATGAAAAGAGTAGAGACGCACTATTTTTCGCTGAGGCAAAGAGACTCATAGGGCATTTTGGGAGGGAAAACATTGGCGCTATTGCAATGAGTATTGGTCCAGGTATGTTCACATCCTTAAGGGTTGGCTTAGGTCTGGCAAAAGGACTTGCCTTGGCGCAGCATATCCCTATCGTTGCAGTCAATACATTGGATGTTATCGGTCTTTCTGTGGCATTTCTCGAGCATCGGGTTCTTGCCACGATCAATGCCTATCATCAAGAAATATATGCAGCCTTGTACGAGAATGGTAGACGGTTGACTGAATATCTCCTGACAACTCCATCAGCGGTGGAAAAATTGATTAAGCATAAAACCATGGTCATTGGCTCTGGTGTAGACGTCTTTCTCAGCGATAGATCAGGATTTAAGAGCGAGAAATTACAGTTTGTCACTGATGAACATCTTTTACCAACTGCTACAAAGGTCGTCATAATTGCCCTCCCGCAAATTCAATCTGGTCAGTTTGATGCGCCAGAAGATCTTGAACCATTTTACATAAAAAAGACTGATGCAGAAAGAAATTACGATAAGACCAATGCGCTTTGATGACCTTACTGAGGTCTACAAATTGGAGAAAAAATTATTTTCAAACCCGTGGCCCAAGTCGTTCTTTGAACACGACCTTAAGTCAGCACAGACCATTGGTTTTGTCGTTGAACAGGAAGGCTTTGTGATTGGCTACTCAATCGCAACCTACGAAGACAAAGGGCTTCATCTAACCAACATTGCCGTCGACAAGAATTATCAGCGCCAGGGCATAGGTTCGCGGCTTATGCAACTCGTTGAGCATAATGCGCAGGAACGAGGGTGCTCCTCTGTATATCTTGAGGTGAGGCCCAGCAACACGGCTGCAATATCTATGTATAAGAAGCTCGGCTATTCTGCTTTATTGAGGCGTGCCCATTATTATATTGATGGCGATGATGCGTATGTGATGGAAAAGGAGCTGTGAAAGATCGGTTTCGTAGTGCGGTTACGAAAGACGTTTCGGTTGCGTTTCTGGGTTTCGTCAATATTTTGAAATACGTACTTTTGATACCGTAAGACTCAAATTGAAGTCAGTTCACGGAGTCTGTATACGATAACGGCGGACGATTAACGAAGCGCTTTTCGAAACCGATAAACGAAGCCTTAAATTAACAACATCAGGGTATCAGATTATCAGGCAAAATCGCTACCTAATATCCTATTCTCCTGATATTCAGTTCCTGATCAACTGGTATCCTGGTGACTAAGTCAAGGAGGTCTTATGAATTTATTACTGGCAATTGCAATATTTGCCGGCGTGGACGTCTATTTTCTGAAGGATTCACCTGATCTTTTGGTCCGGGTTTTACCAGAAGCACAGACAGAGCAATTAACCCTATATTATAGTTTTTCAGGTCAAGACTGGGATTCGACGGTCATAGAAAAAGAAGGAAGGTTCTTCGATGCGGTATTACAGTCACCAGGTATGCCAAGCATTGTCGGCATCTACTGTGTCTATGATGACTATGTTGATGATAACAAAGGCAGCTTTTATCTCTATGAATTAAAGCTCTTTCCAAAAATGCTCATGCCTTTTTCTCTGACTGACCTTGAAACAATCATAGCACAGGCGCGTAAGAAGATAATTGCGCGTATCCATACCGATGAAGCAATCACACTGCTTGACTATGCAGACCATATGCTTTCGGTTGTCCCTTACATTAAAAATTCGCCCAATGAATTGAGAAAAAATACACTACAGATTGAAGTCAATAAATTGCGGGGGCAGATTGTGAGGTAGCGTGTCAATAAGAGCAGCTTACCGCAAAGGAGTTGGGGTGAAAAACTGTCATCGTAATACCCACGCTTGCTGAAGCACATTGAGAATTGCAATCTTCAGCAGCATTTAGAAAATTTGCATGAAAAGCCTGGAGCCAAGGGCGTTTTGAATGGCATGTCCACCTTCTGCGGGAGAGAAAATGGATGAGATAATCGCAAATTATGCAGCGCAATGCTATGGTATAACAAAATCGCAGCTAAAACCCATGTCAGGAGGACATTGTAATTATGTTTATGAATTTTTCAAAGACAATAAAAATTATGTATTACGGATAACTCCGAATGAGTCAGATATTAATCTAACTAAGGGAATGGTTGGATGGGTTAATTATCTGTCGTCTCATGATGTTTCTGTTTCAAAGGCTGTACCGTCTGCAAATAATAAACTTATCGAATTAATAAAAAGTAGAAGTAATTACTACTCTATTGTTGCATTTGAGAAGGCTGACGGAGTACTTGCGGAAGCATTATCGAAGGATGAATGGAATGATAGATTGTATCTAAGCATAGGGAAGGTTGTTGGGAAAATGCATACACTTTCAAAACGATACACTCCTTCAGGTGATTTGACTAAAAGACCGGAATGGGATAAAATTACTAACTGTTATAACCCTATAGAAAAACTCGATCCATCACATGCTATGATCAAAGAGAAAAAAGAAGGAATCCTGAATTATTTAAACACATTACCTAAGGATATGGATAATTATGGACTTATTCATGGTGATCTGCATCTAGGAAATTTTTTCGTAGATACAAAAAACAGTCGGATTACACTATTTGATTTTGATGATTGTTGTTACGGCTGGTATGCCATGGATATTGTTTTGCCATTATTGGATATATTGGTTGTGTACAACGAATTGGATAACGAGAAATTTGCAGCTCATTTTATAAAGCATTATTTAAAAGGATACATTATGGAAAATCATATAACTACTTTTTGGATTAAACAGCTACCCTATTTTCTGAAGCTGCTGGAGATTGGTATTTATACTATGCTATATAATAAGTATGATTCGAAGGATATAAATTCATGGCCTGGAAAATTCATGCCAAATAGGAAACATAGGATTGAGAATGATATTCCTTATGTAGATATAGATTTTGAAGGAACTTTCGCCTTGTAATGAAACACATCACAGTGTAGTGCAATTCCCCTCGACATACACTCCGTTTAGAGTACAGCGCAAAAGATTTGGTGTGAATGGTGAATCAACAAAAAACAACCGTAAAGCATAAGGCTCAGCACAGAGAGTGCTGAGCCTGTCTAAGTACTCCTCGGGCAGGGGCATACTTCGCTCAAGCTACGGATGGTACTGCTAACCTTAGTCTACAGAAAATGTCTCTTCGCGAAGGCTTATTCTGATATATTACAGGGAGGTGATTAAGAAAATGAGCCGTGTTTAACTGCTACTACGACCGAATTGCTGCAACTTCGCGTAATCGTGTTCTATGAGTGCTTTTTTCTTTTTTTTAGTCCATCCTTTGATCTGAATTTCTCTTTTTAGCGCTTTGGATTTAGTCTTGTAAGTTTCGCTATACACTAAAGTGACAGGTGTTCTTGATTTTGTGTACCTTCCACCTTTGCCTGAATTATGCTCTCTCAAGCGACGTTTGAGATCTGAAGTTACACCTGTATATAGTGATTTATCGGAACACTCGATGATGTAAATATGCCAATTCATAGCACCAATAAGTCATAAACTAACACATAGTTCGATTGAAACTTATGGATATCACAATGCAACCTACCTACGTATCCTTCGACTATGCTCAGGATACTTCAACAAGCTCAGCTCATTGTAGTGCTGAGCTTGTCGAAGTACTCCTCGGGCAGGGCTCGAACCTGCAACCCTCCGGTTACATTAACCTCCGATTTTCATCGAAGAATGGACTATCTCATTCCCATACCGAATTCCTAACGGTATTGCGGGATCGGGCGCTTCCCTTCTGCAATAGCAGAAAGTACTTCCTTGCGGAATAGTCTCTGCACCTGCCTTCGCTAAAGCTTTCGGCAAGTAAACCTTTACCGCTAAAGCTTCAACAAAGGATTGGCTCAGGGTTACCATATCCTCGCCCCTGCTTGTAGGAGCGGGACTTAGGCTTCCCTGAATTCACCCGATTTTTCAATCCACCTTTCGGCGGAAAGCTGCCTTTTATTACAGCCGGATGCTCTACCGTTGAGCTACCGAGGAATCATCTTATTATATCAACTATCGCTAAATTGTCAATCACAAAATATCTATTCTCCTTATAAAAATGAAATTATAGGAAGCTTTTCATAAGACGGTTATATCATTAATTGTGCTACAGCACCTATTACCACCTACTTCATTTTTACCTTGACATTCTACTTATTAGGTCTATAATTATTTGAAAGGGGGAGCGATGCTCAGAGTCAAAAGTGTGGTCTATGTTTTCTGTATCCTCTCTATTGGAATGTTATGGGGAGGCAGCGATAAAAAGGTCAACCAGGATGCAGGACCTTTGCTTCAGAATGAGGCGACCCTAACAGTCAATCCCGCTGCACCAGGTAATATCATTGTAGCCTATAATGAAGCCCCCGGAGGTGCACACGGAGTCACTAATGGTCTTGGCATAAGCTATTCAACCAACTATGGGGCAACATGGAGTGACACACAGATTGTCCAGGTATGGGGAATTGAAGGCGATCCTTGTATCGATGCTGATTTGAACGGTAGAATATACTGTGGGTTTATATCTTACCAAGGTTTTTTCGACGACACCAATGGTATCTATGTAGCATACTCAAGTGATAGTGGCAGGACATGGTCAACGCCAGTTACGGTTGATAGTTTCCTCAACACCCCAACCAGCCTTGGTCCTTTCACTGATAAATGCTTTCTCTGTGTAGACAACCATACTGGAAGTCCCCATAAAGGCAATGTCTATATCACCTGGCAACGCGATAACACAAACGGCACCAACTCGGACGTCTATTTCGCCGCTTCCTATGATAGCGGCAAATCCTATACTACACCAGTAATGGTAAGTGATGATCCTACTGTCAGTGAGTGTGTCGGGCAGGTTCCTAAGGCTGCGCCTGATGGAGATGTCTATGTCCTGTGGGGTGATTTTGCACTGTCAGGTCATACAACGGGCCGTCTCTATATAGATGTTTCGACAGATAGTGGGTGCTCGTGGGGAAGCGATGTACTCATCGATAGCTTTCTTGTTGTCCCCAGGTATCCAAATGCCCCAATGAATAGCACGTTCTATGTGAGGAGCTATCCTACGATTGGTATTGATCCCTCAAATAGTAATAATATCTATGCTGCCGTTGCTGCAGACCCTGATGGTGTTGGCCCGCTTGATAACGGCGATATCTATTTCTGGCGCTCGACTGATGGCGGCACAACGTGGAACGGTCCAGTAACAGTGAACGATGATAACACGCCATTGGACCAGTTCCAGCCATGGATGGATGTAAAATCAAATGGTCGAATAGACATTGTCTGGCTTGATAGAAGAAATGACCCAAATAATCAAAACTTTGATATCTATTTCGCCTATAGTACAGACAGAGGTCAAACTTTCTCAACCAATCTGCGTGTTACTGATGTGACCTTTCCCTTACTTGCGGATCCCAATGGATGGTTGGGTGAGTACATAGGGATTGACGTTGACTTAAACACTGCCTATATAGCATGGGCAGATACACGCAATTTTGATAGAGATATTTACTTCGACTCGATCGTCAATCCAACTGTAGCGATTGAGGAGCAAGACAGAGACCGTCAAAAGGTTAGCATAACTGCAGTTCATCCCAATCCATTTTCTCGAGAGACCAAGATCGCATTTTCAACCTCGACGAATGCGGTTGTACGACTGATGATATATGAGGCATCGGGAAGAATGGTTCGTGAACTGCTTGGTGGCCATCTTGAAGCTGGCAGACATGAAGTGGTCTGGAATGGCAATAATCAATCTGGCCTGAAACTGCCTGCAGGTATATATTTTCTTAAGATTAATGTAGGAAATCAGTTTGATGTTAAGAAGGTTGTATTGTTGGAATAATTCTTTTGATATCACATACACTCTGGTACTCTGGTAATTACCAGAGTACCAGAGTGCACCACACTGCAAAATTTCGGCCTACATATTTCATTCTTTTCCATCACTGTCCCGCTTTGCGAGGATCCTCGACCCCTGGTCGGGATAATCTCTTCTTCACCTCGTTAGAGAAGGTCTGAAACGTATTAGTCCTCATTCTTTGCATGCGTTGTTATACCACAAAGTTTTATGATTATATTGTTACCTTTGCTGATTTCTCTAACGGGGTAAATCACTGACATCATATTCCGTAAGGAATAGGGGATGTGTTCGGTTATTTGTTAAATAAGAATTGGGACACCTTATTTGCCAAATTTATGCTATCTTCTTGAGAAAGGCTAACACGCTTGTCAAGCAGTTTCATGTAATGGTCTACTTGGGGATCTTGTTTTCTCAGTTTTAACATCTCTCTGGACTGTCTTTCGATTGCCTCATCGAGTATATCGAGACCAATATTCAGATTAAATCTTTTATTAAAAAATCCAAGCGTGGACTTTTGCGCTCGGTAATCATCAACTGTAGCTAGGTAGAATGGAATTTCAGGCCAGAGGCTGACACCAGGGATGTGCCTCATCTTAGCGGTGAATAAAAGGAAGCTGTTTAATGCTGGCGGACCTTCCCAGGTCATATCCATGAGTTCATAAGTGCGGAGACTATTCTGAAATTCCTGAGTATTATAAACGGCTAATATTTGACGAGGACTATTGTATGGAATTGATGAAACAGTGGCGCTGATAGTATACAGTTCTTTAATCTGACAGTGATTGTGAGCAACATCAAGCATTACATTTAAAAATCTAAAATGGTTAAATTGTGGTTGGTTTCCCATAAATAGTATTAAATCTTTCATCCCTCCAGCGAAGAGCCTATTTCCAGAAAATTGGGCTACATCATTGTCGACCTCAACGCCTCCCAATTGAAAAAAATCGATTGGTTCAATTTCACAAAAACTCTTTCCCTTTATGGATTTTATTATGTAATCAATAACTCTCGTTGCTACGCCACCAGCATCTCTTTCCCAGCCTACAATCAATGATGCATTTTCAAGCTCTGGTTGCCTCGTAATTCTAAAGAGTTCTCTCATTTTCTTCATCGTCCTTTTTAAAGAAATCTTCTAAAAATTTGTCACCGTGTTCTTTGAACCATTTCACTTCTTCATCAGTGATTGGACCTAATTGCGCAGGCTTTCCTTTGAGGTCTTCGATACCCGCTTCCACCCTTTCACGAATGTGTTCTGGTAAGGATTGGAGAAATGTGCTTATGAGTTCCTCAATACTCTTTTCCGTTTTTTCAACATACTGGTTAAATAGGTTAAAATCCATTGTAATATTGAATATTTGTGTTAAGACTTCTAAGACCGATTGAGAAGCCTTTGAATAGGGTAATGGAATCCATTGGAGGTAGTAAGGTATCTCACCCATTAAGCATATTGCCTCGAGTCCTCTATTCTTAGCAATGCCCAGCATTAATCCGTTTAAGCCGCTAATCGTTCCCTGACCACGCCTTCCTTCGATTCCAGACATGAAAACGGTATTTTTATACTTTCTTAATTCATCGATCAACTCAACGGAATTAGGAACAGCCCAGACCCTTGGTTTAGTCGTGTGGTGAATTTGTGCCACTGCTGCTCCTGAAGTATAGACCCTTTGACAACCAAATTTGAGCCCAATGTCTAATACGAGATTCGCAATTTCGTACGCTTTTTTGCCGCTCGCATAACCTCCTTTCACATCGGCAGGTTGCTCATCTGCGATAAAGAATATCAGGTCAAACTTCTGTAATTTTTTGAAATAGAATTTATTTTTAGGAAATTCTAAGTCCTTTAACAGACCATTCTCTATGACAACCTTGTGAGGATAGAAGAAGTCCCATGGTTCAATCTCACCCAATTCCTCAGCCTCAACTGCCCTCTTCAGGGTATCGATAGCAGTTATTCCAATATTTCCAATACCAGGCCAGCCACAGAGCAGGACTGGATTTTTAAGGGTCGGTTCCTTATAGATTTTAGCTCCCATGTTCAAGTCCTTATATGGTATATTAATTCTTTTCTGCATGTTGTCAATGATGCGCTGACTTTTAGGCATGTCCCCTCTACATCCGTCATTGCGAGTCCGCCACGCTTTATGGCGGGCGTGGCAATCTCGAACAAATTTAGGTATTTCATTGTCATTACTCTCTAGCTTCTACTCCCTACTATCTACTCTTAAGGTGTCACCGTAATCAATCCCTGCCCTCGAAGAGGGGCGGGACAGTGATTCAACGAATAGATAACAGCGATCTTTAAATTATGATTAGAATCTATTCATATGGTGAATAGAAATAAATCAAAATAAGCTTGGAGCGAAAATCATAGAGTCAATGTAAAGTGTTAAGCCGTAGGTATCGAGCCCGCCACACTTCTTGGCGGGTCGAGATGATTTAACCCCACATGCCCCGAATTTCAAGCCTGACCCCATTTGGCCTTCGGCCCCCATCCGTCATTGCGAGCCCGCCACATTGTATGGCGGGCGAAGCAATCTCAGTTTCCCTGTTTTTTCACGATAATGAGCTTGGAGCGAAAATCAAGGAATCGCTGTGAAGTGTGAAGACTGTGTGTACCGTAGCCCTGCGAAGGAGTATTTGACCCCACGGCCTCTCCCTTGAGGGATCGAGGGACACTCTACACTGTCACTCAAGTTCTTCCATTCCTTCAAAATCCTGTTCGGTGTCTTCGCGCTGACGTTCTTGTTTGTAATTGTTAAAAATGTAATTAAAACTGAGCATTATGACCGGCGATTTGCGCTCAGAATACCGGTAAAAATAAAAATCCTCTCCTTCAGAAGTATGTTCACGTTTGCGTGTACCAAAGACATCCCTTACCTGCAATGTCATGGCTAATTTCCTACTAAAGAATTCCTGTTTCAATGCCGCATCAGTAGTGAAAAATCCTTCGCGCTGCCCTTGAGCTGACAAAGACGGGCTGCGATATCTTGCCGTGATCTGGAGCTTAGTTACAGGAAGCACTTTAAATTCATTGCTAATATTGGTGCTCCAGTTAAAGTCCTCCTTAGAAAACGATTCTCCAGCGAGTTCGCCTTCAATTCTTTGTTGAAATACATTCCCAGTACAATTAATATTCCACCATGAACCCAACTTGATGCCGAACATAGCCTCAATACCAAGTGCCTTATCAGTTCCGGCATTTTCAACAGTATGCAGGATGACATTTTCACTGTAAACTGACTGGACACGTTCAACATTGTTATGGGTGGCGCGGTAATAAGTCTCTAATGAAAACACACTCGTGCCCAGTAATGTCTTAAAACCAAGTTCGTATGAATCAATGTATTCTGGCTTAAGATTGGGATTCCCCATGTTTACGTTATATGCATCTGACCAGGTTAGGAATGGTTCAAGCCACCATGATCGCGGACGCTGTATCCTCCGCGTATAGCTCGCCATGAGCTGATGGCCATTTGAGAATTCGTACGAGACATGTGCAGTTGGGAAATAATCCCATCGGTCTAAAGTAAATTGTTCATCCTCTCCCTTCATTTCAATAAGACGGTACGTATATTCGCTGCGCAGTCCCCCCTGAAATCCAAGCCTATGCCATGTATTTGAAAACATGCCATACATTGCATATATGTCCCGGGTATACTCAGTAGTGTGACTGAACTCGTCCATGAGTTCATAATCTCCTGTTGCAGCAGCATATTCATACGTTCTCGCTTCTTCTTCAGAACGGCTGAATCTTGCCATAGCTCCTGCTCCAAATGTGGAATTGTCTTGTACTGGCAAAGTGTAATCGAGTTTTAATTGGGCAAGTGTTGAAGGACCCTCTTCCTCATTCTGATGACCGCCTGTGATTATGCCTGTCGTATCGAGAAGCTCACTAAAAGAAACCTGGCTTCTATCTCTCCTGCTGTATATGGCTTGCGCAGCTATGTTGTGATCATTACTTAGAAAGCGGTGTACATGGTCAAGCGTTAATGAATAAAAACGGTGTGAGAATTCATTCTGTTCCTGACTCACATACAGATTATGACTAGCACCGGGTTCTGACCACTCATCATAATTGACTTCATCTGAACGCTCCATTTCTCGTGCACCATATTCTCCTCCAATGCTCAATCTGTCCCATATGCCGAGTTCGAGGTCTATGCCTGCGCGCAGTCCATATGGATTCCAGGTGTGCTGAGAATGTCCATCAGACGATACATAAGAGCTCGTGTCATTTTGAAAGGTCATGCTCTCGACCAAATTAGTACCTGGAAAATTGAATTTGCGGTAATTAGCACTAAAAAATACGTTCGCTATTCCAGAGCGATAACTGGCTAGAAAATCTCCTCCATACTTATTATCCAGACCAGCATTCATGTTTGCGATACCGCTGATGCCCTGTAAACGCTTCTTCTTCATGATGACGTTAATAATACCAGAAATGCCCTCAGGGTCATACCGAGCTGAAGGATTAGTAATGATCTCGATGTTATCTATCATACTAGCTGGAATCTGCTGTAAGGCATCACTCGGGTCAAGGATTGTGGGACGTCCATCAATGAGCAAAGCAAAGTTTTCGCTGCCACGCAAGCTTACATTGCCTTCAATGTCAACATCTACTGATGGTACATTTTCCAGTACATCAACTGCACTACCCGATGTAGCTGTGAGCTGTCCACTCACATTTATCACTTTCTTATCGATCTCATAGGATATAAGAGGTCGTTCGGCTTCGACCCCAGTGCCTTCTACTGGTAAAATCGTTGATTTCAAGAAGATGTTTCCTATATGGATCTCTGGGTTGTCAGGCGTGAAATTCAGATCTTCAATAGTGTGAGCCTCAAGACCCATGAATGATATCTCAATAGAATACGTACCGGGTCGAATACCATTTAGTTGAAAATATCCGTTGTAATCAGTGATCGTGCCAGTAATCTGCACACTGTCTATTTGCCTGTAAAGCACGATGTTCGCATATTCAATAGGCTCTCTATACTCAGCGTCAAATACATTGCCAGATAGCTTGCCATTGAAATCTTGGCTTGGACCCTGTGAAAAAGCCATGCTGAATAAACAAAGTATAAGAAAAATTATGCTCTTTTTAGCCATCTGTTTAAATTCTCTTATAATATAAGACACCCCTAAAGTGCAAATACTTGCGCTCTTTATATTCATATTGTTATACGTTAGATAACATAATGAGATAAAGGTTAATTGACACTCAACATACCGCTTGTGTCTTTGTTAGTCCACCTTTAATCCACACAGCCCCTCTCCCCATGCGGGAGAGGGTAAGTTCCGTCTAAAGGACGAGGATTCTCGCTTTGCGGACGGTGAGGGGGGTCACCTGTCATTGCGAGCCCGTCAATTTTCTTTCCTTCAGTCATTGCGAGGGACGAAGTCCCGAAGCAATCTCAGTTCCCATGCCTTATCGCGATAATGAGCATCATGAATTCTTGACTTCTGGAAACGCCAAATTATAATGTTTTACTATTTCAAAAATTATAACATGATCATTCTTGAAATGAGTGCATGCACCATGTTTTTCCTAATCATCATCAAGTGAGGAGGATAAGATGAAAATCATTGATTTAGACAAAGATCACGAAAGTGAATATTTGGCATGTTTAGAAGAATGGGATAAAGAGATGATTGAGAACAGGTACATAAAAGAAGCGTGGTTGCATAAGATGCAAAAGAAGGGGCTGCGCACAAAGCTCAGCCTAACCGAAAAAGGTGATGTGGCGGGAATGATTGAGTACGTTCCTATAGAGCACTCCTACGCTGAAGGTGAAGACCTCTACTTTATTAATTGTATCTGGGTGCATGGCTATGAAGACAAGGGTGTTGGAAATCAGCAGAGCAAAGGTATTGGTACAGCTCTGTTGCAGGCAGCCGAAGAGGATGTGAGGTCAATGGGGAAGAAAGGTCTTGTTGCCTGGGGGATTCCGGAAAATTTCTGGATGACCGCGGCGTGGTATCAAAAACACGGCTATGAGAAGGTGGATCAGTTAAAATGGAGGATCTTGGTATGGAAACCCTTTGCAGACGATGCAAAGCCACCACGATGGATCAGGGGAGAATATGCCCAGGAGCAGATGCCCGACAAAGTGAGGGTTACTGCTTTCTACAGCGGTCAGTGTCCAGCAGAAAATTGCACATATTCCCGCGCAAAGTTGGTAGCCGGGGAATTTGGTGACCCAGTAGTATTTGAAGTTATTGATAAGAGTAATGATGAAAACCGGAGGAGGTACGGGATTCAGGGTGGTCTCTATATTGATGGGAAAAATATCAGCAAAGGACCACCACCTTCGTGTGAGGAGATCAGAGACAAAATATCAAAAGCACTAAGCAGACTACCGAAACGTCGGTGAAACAGTCGTACCATTAGCAAGCCATCACTGGTATCTTTCTGCTTATCTCCGTAATCAGAGATTTCTGGTTTTGATCAGAAATCCCAAGCATTCGCCGTGATAGCATAGGTGACCCCACAGCGTCTCCTGGTTTCAAACGGGGTAAACTTTCAGGGCCGAAAAATGATGATATTGCATGAGTTATTTTTACAATGCGAGGAATTTGGCAAATCGTGTAAACTTTTGATTTATAAACTTGCTGGGGACGGTGCATTTCCACCTACGATACTTGCAGCAATATCTCCGACCTTTCGCCTTGACAATGTCCAAATTCTTACTTAGAATTAGCTACGAGTAGGTTTTTTTGGATTAGCAAAAAATGGAGGGATTATTTATGAAACGCAATTTTGTTGTAATCTATTCTCTCATTGCATTATTAGTGGTTTTGGCTTGTAACCGGGAATCTGATATTTCAGGTGACTATGTTCCAGGCGAAATTATAGTTGGTTTGGTCGATTCAGTTTCTTATACAACGGTAGTTAATTTCTTTTCAGCACTCAATCTAGAGATATTAGAATTATATATTGGGTATGCCTTCTGGGTAAGAGCAGATTCGGGCAGTTTGGAATATTACCAAGACCTCTTTTCTTCTGATCCTAATGTTGATTATGTACATCAGTTAACATTTCATGATGATACGTTGAGAATGGTAATCAAATGTCATGGGTATATTGCTGTTGAAGAAGCCACGGAACAAATTAGTGCAGTTCCTCATTTACATATTTACAATGTACTCACACCGCCTAAATTCGTTTTAGTAAAAACTGAGATTGGAAAAGAGTTATATTGGATAAGCAGGCTAGAACGATGCGAGATTGTAAGATATGCTGAATTGAACTACACCGTTATGTGGGAAGCACATGGGGTCAATCTTCACCCCGTTGGGATATTTGAATATTTCACGAGGGCAGGCACTGCACAGCAGGATAGGGGGAACATACGAGGTTAGGCTCCGTTTGACAACGAGAGTAAACTTGAAATTCTGTTCCTTACGGAATATGATGTCAGTGATCACACGGAAGATCACAGTGATGGAATAGAATGCAAAGTCGAGGCCCAAATGTTATTGGAAAAAGATAAGGGCGGAAGGTCCTTATGATAAGCTGAGCGTGTAGTGCGAACTGCGATGAGTGTAGGGAGATAGACGATGTTTTGTCCGAGATGTAGAGCTGAACATGTAGCAGGCATAACTGTGTATGCAGGTTGCATAGGTCAGCCAAAGTGTTTGTTAAAAAGGAGGTTTTATTATGAAAGGCAAAAATCCAATCGTACTGTGTATTCTTTGTCTGTCCTTTTTGGCAGCAAACTTTATTTTTGCTGAGCAAGATGTCCCAGGCAGCAAAGATCATCCCCTTCTCACCAGGATGTCCAATTTCTATATCCAAGACTATGAGGTAAAAGATTTTGACCAGATGGAATTCGTCGACAACCAGGGTAATGAAACAAAGGTTGAAGGCAAAAGGTACTATATCAGCCATTATATAAACTCTGGTGTTCAGGCACCAAGTGACCTACAAATCCTCCGCAACTTCATAAATGCGATTCAAAAAATAGGCGGTACAAAAATATATGAAGAAAGGTATGATACCTATCTGAAAGTCGAGAAGGCAGGCATGGTCACATGGGTTCACGTCCACACATGGAATGACGGAGAGGGCTATGATCTACATATCGCTGAGGAGAAGAAAATGGTGCAAGAAATTACTGCTGATGCGAAATCCATGGCACAGGATATCAGCACAACTGGTAAAGTTGCTGTTTATGGAATCTACTTTGATTTCAATAAAGCAGATGTCAAACCTGAATCGGAACCAGTATTGAAAGAAATCGCCAATCTCCTAAAGCAGAATCCCAAACTCAAGCTGTACATTGTCGGGCACACCGACAATATTGGTTCCTTGACTGCAAACATGGATCTGTCACAGCGCCGTGCTGAAGCGGTACTACAGGTTCTTGTTTCCAAGTACGGTGTTGATGCATTACGTCTCAAGTCTCAGGGGGTCGGACCTTTGTGCCCAGTTGTCCCAAACAAAACAGAAGAAGGTCGTGCAAAGAACCGACGTGTCGAGTTAGTCGAGCAGTAAATGCCCCAAAAACCTTGATGGGCATTTATGTGGAGAGGTTGTTTTCAATGAGCGTATACATGGAATCAAACCGCCCTGCTATATTTTGTCAGTATGGTTTAGAATAAAAGATGCATTTCGGCAGTCGCACCACTGGCCATTAACCAACGGGTATATCAAGCGGTAACAGGTTTTGCAAACAATTGACAGGCAATTAATGATCGATACAATACTTAGGGCGGCTTGCCTCGGATTCGAGTACTGGTTCAGAGGTTGAGATAAACCAGGGCGTCAGAATATACTCCAATGCGAGTAGCAATCCAGATATCTGGAGCGCCTACCTCTTTGAGGAAGCCGCCTTTCAAGATACCATTGAAATGTTCAAATGATCGAACAAGAGTTGAACAAGACAAATCGCCAATCAGGGCGCAATGATCCATGTCCATGTGGCAGTGGCAAGAAGTACAAAAAATGTTGCATGTTCAAAGACCGTCCTGTGCTTGGACCGCAGGATGTGCTACGGTCCCATCTTATCAACAGCTTGTTTGAGTTTGTTGCACGTTTCTACAAAGATATTATTCCTGAAGCATACGACTTTTTCTGGGACGGACAACCACCAGAGGAAACACTACCTGAAGAATATGCTGACTTTACTCAAATTAACTTCCACGAATGGCTCCTGTTTGATTATATTGTTGAGCCTGATGGTTACAAAACGATTGTAGATTTGTACCGGGAGCACGCTAAGAATTTGTCTGATGCAGAAAAGGAAATGATGAATATTTTTAAGAATTCAGTGCTCAGTCTGTATGAAGTACAAGAGGTGATGCCTGAACAGGGACTGATATTGAAAGACCTTTTATTAGGCGGCGAGTACGTAGTGCAGGAAAAAAGCGGGACCCGAGGTCTATTCAAATGGGACATATTCGCGACTCGTATTCTATTTATAGATGAAAAATTCATCATCTGCGGCAGTGTATATCCCTATCCGGTCGAAGAGAAGCAGCATATCATTGATGGGGTTAAGAGTGAGTATCGCGATTTTAAAAGGGAAAATCCCACCGCGACATTGCAGGATTGTTTGAAAGTCGTAGGGTCAATGTTCAACGATATATGGTATGATATCGTTACATCGGATCGTCGGCCAGGAATTCGCACGAAGACCGGTGAGCCGGTGATGTTCTGTAAAGCCGTATTTACGTTTTCTGATCGAAACGAGATGGTAAAGAGATTGAAGGCATGCCGGGAACTGGCGGCTGATGGGAAAACTAGATATTCCTGGCTGGAAGAGCCAGGTAAGGACGGCTCTACGGTTTTGGGTACTATGGATATTACAGGGAAACAACTGATCCTGGAATGCATGTCCAGGAAAAGGCTGCAAATGGGCAAGGAACTGATCCGGAATATCTTGGGGGATTTGGTGCTGCATAAGAGCGACACGATCAAAGATCCCTACGAGGTATTAGAATCCATGCCTGCTAAGGAAAAAGTAAAAGCCACCTCGGGATTATCGAAAGAAGCCGAGCAGCAAATCTATGACAAATTCATGCGTGAGCACATGACAAAGTGGCTTGATGAAAAAATACCCGCGTTAGATGATAAATCCCCGCGGAAATGTGTAAAATCACAGGCAGACAGGCAGAAAGTTGTAGACCTTCTGAAATCGTTTGAAAATATCGAAGAGAAAAAGAAAAGGAACGGCGAGCCATACTTCGATCTTACATGGGTGTGGCAAAAATTAGGTCTCAAACATCCTGAATGAAATGATATGGGTGAAATGCTAACAAAACTAACCCGCTGTATTCTGTTAACTTTTAGGTATCTGAAAGGGGAATGCGTAGATGGAGCAACAGATTGAAGAATTGACGCATCTGTTGATATATCTGACAAGCTGGGAGGAAAATCTCGGTACTAAGAAAAACCCTATCAAAGTTCTGCGTTCCTGGAAGGGCTATCCGTTCGATGTGATCAATTC
>Ga0209427_10000484_pt1 | contig 42359 bp, 39 predicted proteins | sample DeeMarSWOR136_30_FD_187465 | JGI IMG/M metagenome (GOLD analysis project Ga0209427, IMG submission 187465) | Marine sediment microbial communities from White Oak River estuary, North Carolina - WOR-1-36_30 (SPAdes) (version 2) | ecosystem: Environmental > Aquatic > Marine > Intertidal zone >...
CAATCATCAAATCTATAGTGGAAGCAGATGGTACTGTTGTGACAAAAGCAACGAGCGCGATCGTAATGCTACAAAAAGATACAACAAGCCACGCGTCGGTATGGGTGGATATGGAAGAAGCAAAAGTGACGGAAATAGTGATCTTGACGAGAACGGTGATCGAAAAATAGCCTTAATGAACACTACCTAGATAACGAGAACTCTCCCCTTTTTTATAGTAAAATTTAGAGTGTATTGAAAAAGAGTGGAAACGTTTTCTTATTCATTCTTTATTCCTTGTTCGTTTTTGTCTACAGAAGTCTGTTTTGCAAAATTAGATGAAGGAGATGGATTTGGGTCTAATTCTGAAAAACCCTTTAATAGTTTACGGCATTTTGGCTCAAATCTAGAGTGCGTTTGAAAGGTGAAAGAAGTGGGCGTCTTAACAAGAGCGTTAAGGAATATTTCAAGAAGGAAAATCAGAGTCTTGTTGGTAGTGATTGCCTTAGGCTTTTCCATGGCTATCATACGTGCGCGCCCCAGCTGCGGTAAGAGATTATAAATAGACAAAGGCGATCATAATTGGAGCTTCCTCAAAAGCCAAAAAATAGGCGCATCTCAACGATTCTCATAATAGCTATTGTCATAGCCAGCCTATTCACAGGTGGACTGCTAGGCTATCTTATGGGTTACTCAACCATTTCAGGAGAAATCGATAACCTAAGAAGTCAACTGTTAACGGTTCAAGAACAAATCTCGAATCTCCAACCACAAGAGAACGTCACATATCATAACGTGATTCAAAACATCACCTATGTCTTAGGAGAAAATGCTTCCCTTTCCCAGTTGTACGAGCAAGTTAGAGAATCCGTCGTCGTGATCCGAGGGATAATAGTGCAATATGACTTCTTTGGGCGCCCATACTACACGCAGGTCCAAGGGTCAGGGTTCGTTTACAACTTCACAGAACAAATGGTAATCATCACAAACTATCACGTGATCGATGGCTCAATAAACATAACTATAACCTTCATAAATGGAAATGGATACGCAGCTAGTGTGTTGGGTTCTGACCCATACGCAGATCTCGCAGTGCTCTCAACCGATGCTCCACAGAGCGAATATAAACCTCTAGACATTGTCAGTTCATCAACCCTAAAAGTTGGCGACCCGGTGATAGCTGTTGGCAATCCTTATGGATTAGCTGGGTCAATGAGTGTAGGCGTGATCAGTTCACTGGGCAGAACAATAACCGAAGAAACCACAGGCGGATACCCAATAGCTAACGTCATCCAAACAACCACTCCTCTTAATCCAGGTAACTCTGGAGGGCCTCTTCTTAATTATCAAGGCCAAGTTGTTGGCATAACCACAGCCATAGTGAGTGATTCCCAAGGGTTGGGTTTCGCAATTCCTTCGAATACGATTCTGCGAGAAATTGAACCTCTAGTGACCGAGGGTTCGTATAATCAGCATCCTTGGCTAGGTGCATCAGGAACGGACATGACTTATGAAATCGCAAAGGCGATGAACACAAACGTAACCTATGGGTGGCTAATTACCGAAGTAGTAACTGACGGCCCAGCGGACGTTGCAGGACTACAAAGTGGAACAAAACAAGTCCTAATTGCTGGAGAGTGGATAATAATCGGCGGCGACATTGTAACAGCTGTCAACGAAATAAGAATCACTGGCTTAGATGATCTCTCAACTTACCTAGAAGAATACACTTTACCCGGGCAAACAATCAACATAACAATAGTGAGAAACAACCTAACTATCACACGTGCAATTGAGTTAGGAACACGACCCTAAGTACTGCTTATATTCGCGAGCAAGGATAATTAGCTCCCCACATACCTGAGGTAAAGAGTCATGTGTCTCAGTCTGATGGAAGAACAATGGGATATCGCGATTGTCTTAGACGCCTGCAGATATGATACCTTCAAAGAAGTTTACAAGAAGTATTTACCATTAGGAAGGCTAGAAAAAAGGATCGGTGCTTCGGACACATTTGACTGGCTACACTCAGTTTTTAACGGAAACAGGACGAACAATATAATATATGTTAGTGCACACCCCGGGATAAATGGCAAGGATGTTGCCTGGGGAGGCTTTAATGCAAATGATAGATTCTACAAAGTATATGATGCTTGGTTGAGCGCATGGGATTGGAGCATAGGTTCATCCCTACCTGATGAAGTGGCTAGAATCGCTGTAAAAACGATAAGCAAACATCCACAGAGAAAAACTCTAATTCACTTTATACAACCTCATTTTCCTTATAGGAAAGCGCCATGCCCATCGACATACTTCGACCTAAGATGTGCAAAAAGGAATCCAGAGTTAGGAATTTCACTTGAGAGGCTGCTCAGAAATCTGATCAGCTCATTGGACATTAACTTTTCAAGATTTAGGATCACATACTGGAAATTAAAAAAAATCCTCGGTTTAAACTTTCTTGAAGATCTGAACGAGATTTATTGGAGAAAATACTCTGTTGAAAAACTCAAGTATTTCTACAGAGATAACTTAGAATGGGTGTTAGAATCAACGGTGAAAATCGTTGAGGAGTTTGACGACATGAGGATTGTGATTACATCTGATCATGGTGAGGCTTTCGGCGAGAGTGGAGAATTTTTTCATTTGTACAGAACAAGAAACCCCGTGGTTAGACTGGTTCCATTCTGGTATAATGAAATAGAGACAACACGCCCGCACAAATAATAAAAGAGAAAATGCTTCCCGTGCAGACCGAATGCTCTTTCTCAACGACAGACGACTAATGAAAAAGGAAAGACGAAAAACACACCTCGTGAAGGACGCGCTTCAACGTACTAACTGCGGCAATAACCTATGACACACCGAATTCACCGCCAATTAGAACCCAAATAGGATAATCTAGTCTCTACACCAAAACCCACAAAACTACTCAACACCAGCAATTTCCTCCAAAAACCCAGCTACTACTCGACCACGCTCCAACAACTCATACGTCACCGGTGTGTCACGCCTAAACACCAGCTTCTTCCCCCTCAAACTTCGCAAATACTTATATGTCCTCCTCAAACTAATCCCAACGCTCTCAGCCAAATCGCTAGCCGAAATGCCATTTTGAGGAATAGCCTCGCAAATTTTTTTCTGAGTCGGTGAAAGTTGCTCCAAGGACAGCACTCTCTTAGTACGGAAATAGAAAATTCGAGCAGAAGGAGAATTATTTACTATCAACTTGCGTTCCAGCAAGCGCTTCAAAACCCTCGACAAACTCTTTGCAGGACCAACCTTGACCAACTCATCACGGGTCTTCCCACTGTCTAAAAGATTTCTAAGTATTCTCTCCTCATAACCTCCAGAATGAATTGGAAGCTGCTCCTTAAACCCATGCTTAACTACAGCATCGTAAACCTTCCTACCATATAATGTAAGCAAAAAGCGCTTACTGCTTTCTCTTACCAAACCAGCCTTCAACAACGGCTTCAAATATTCACTAATTGTCTTTTTACTATGATGAAGACCACAGTTCCCCAGCTTCTTTTGTAAGCCATCAACAGAAAAAGGTCTCTGCCATAGAATGTTAAGAATCGCCAATCTCCTCTCATTTTTGAGAGCGTTCAACAATTTAAGCCCGTGATCATCCTCTGAAAGCACTCTACCAATTTCACGAAGCTCCTTCTTCACTTTCCATGTTTCACATTGATCCACACAAAACATCGGCGAAACAACATCGCAACTTTTACACTGCTCCTCCATAACATGCAATGTCTGCCCCAAAGTACAACCATCATCAACCATTTTCTTAGACAACCACAACGAATCCCCAACAATCCTTTGACCATGTGTAGGCTCTTTGAGTGCGGCGTATGCCATAGAAACTTGGTCATTTTTATTACTGCTTTTACGAGAGGAGAAAAGAGAAGAGTCTTTCAAAATTTTTCCTCCATAGCTTCTATGACAGACGTCATAATAATATGACATACGTCATGCTTATATATCTTTTCCTCAAAACACTATAAAAGGGAATCAAAACATTGAAACTTCCATGCGAAGTAGCGGTGAAATCAGTCGTTCCAGCAATACGTGCCCTCCTCGCAAGAGAACTCACTGAGACCTATGGAATGAAACAAGGAGAAGCCGCCGATCTTTTAGGCATAACCCAAACAGCAGTGAGTAAATACCTTCATCATGTCAGAGGAAGCGTTCTCTCGATAGAAGGAGAGAAAGAAGTACAAACTTTAATCATGAAAACTGCTGCTTCGCTAGTTGACGGAAACTTGGACAGACCGTCGCTTGCATTACATATCTGTACCGCTTGTAATTTCATACGGAAAAAACGTCTCATGTGCGAGTTGTGCAAACGGGCAGATCCAACTTTAGACGTAAAACAATGCAATTTATGCTTTCTTTCCTCCTGTGATCATTTGTCGCGGAAGGAAGGATCAGAAAAAGGCGCTAAGTATAAAGGCGCTAAGTAGTAAACTCATTACAATAGCCCCGAAACTTATCAAGAGGGCTTTGCTCCAAGAGAGTCCATGCAACTTTTTCAAAGAAATCCCGCAGAGAATAGTGAGCCATCCATAATACATAAAGCCTACAACGGAAATTGGTATCCCCCAACTGCGTTGGTATATGTTGAGATATTCTAAATAGCTGATGTTGTAGGGAAAGAAAATAGGAGGTAGAAAAAGAAATAGCAGCGCCAAAACTCCTGAATAAATGATGGAAGGTGAATAAGCGTATCCAACGGTTGACAACAGATTTTTCCATAGGCCTGTCCAATCAGAAAGGCTCTTCAAAAGTAGAAAAACTATTCCGGAAAGAATTATCCATTCCAGTAAAAATTGAATACTGTTTTGTATAAGTAAATATGCAAGTTGTGGCGTGAAGGTGTTTGAAGAGGATAGAGATGTGTATGTTCCAAAAAATAAGTCATCGATTTTTAGAGTGAGATTCGCTGAGTTGGCCAATCTCAATTGAAAACCTATCCCAGTTATGTTTGCTTGAATTGTCGAGTTTTTCTGCGTCCAATTTTCTGAGCTAAGATTAGCACTGACATTTGCCCAGACGTTACTGCTGTTGGCTACATCATTTCTTATATCTAACTCAAATCTTTCACTCATATTGTTGAACAAGAATAGTTGCAGTGTTACATTGGTTGGTGGTACGTTTTCTTCGTTGACCCATTTTATGCTGAAAAAAAGGCGACTGTTGTTTTCTTTAGAGTAGCTTGAATACTCTATATTTGTCAAACGCATCCAAATAAACGAACTATTAATCAAAGATGCCGAAACACTATAATTGCCTATGATGAAATCATTGTTATCAAAGGCTATGGTATCGTTGGGTTCCCATAGAAATGAAGGATGGTTGGATTGCTTTTCTGTCCAAAGATCATTTTCTGGTGTTGGAATCTCTAGGAAAAATTTTGTTCCACTTATATATTGTCCCCCCAAAGTTATGGGCAGTATGATCAGAAGGATTAGAATTGGTCCTTTGATATTCGGTTTCTTCACGATTTCTTCAAATGCCTTCAATGGAGAGAAAAGCACCTTGAATACCCATTTCATAAACTGCCATGAATACCCTTTTTCATACTCTTCTTCCAAAGGTCGGTGCTCTTCATTTGTCAAGTTGTGTGCATTCCTCGTTTAAATCTTCTATAGGTAGCGTAATCTACGTAGTCTATGTATTTGTTTTCAGCTTGATATCTTATGGTGAATTTTTGTCTGGTTCTCTTGTCAACCAGCTGAGGGGTGGTAATAAAAGAGTAAGCGTCACTTCCGGCACCTGAGCCATAGCTTGCAATCAAAATTCTCTCATTTGGTTTTGCTATGTCGAGAATGGCAGCTAAACCGATGGGGGAACAGCCAGAGTATGTATTACCAAATTTTGCCACTTGAAGCCCTGGCAAAAATTGTTCCTCTTTGAAGCCTAAAGCCTTTGCTACACGTGTTGGAAAAACTGCGTTAGGTTGATGCGCTACAAAATAGTCTACGTCGGGTGGCTCAAGCTTTAATTGGTCAATAAGCTTCTGGACAGCCTTTGTGACATGTTTGAAGTAAGCTGGTTCACCTGTAAATCTGCCACCATGACTCGGGTAAGGTTGAGTGTCCCTTCTCCAAAAGTCCGGTGTGTCTGATGTTATTGAGCTCCAACCTTCAAACTGGGCTATTACATCATGCGTGCCAAATATGAAAGCACAGCTGCCATAACCTACAAATAGATCCAATTCGCCCCCTGGCTCACCTCTTGTAGCAGATTGAGAATTATCAGTGCCAATCACCATACTGTGGGTTTCTTCTAAATCTGGATAATATACCAGAGAAGCGGCGTCTTTGAACATGCTGGTTGCTGCTTTACAGGCAAATTCTGTGTCAACAGCGTCTACACATTGGACGCCTTCTGCTTGACACTCTTCACCAAGCTTTAACACCTGCGCCACTTTAGAAGCAATAGGCTTAACTGCATAAGGATTAGACTCTGACCCTACATACACCTTTGCAACTGATTTATGGTCAGCGCCAGAGTGAATTAGTGCCATTTTCCCAGCTTCAACAGCCGCTGTAATGGAGTCTTCGTCAATGAATGGAACGGAGCGCTCCATCGTTTCCTCTTTAATTCTGAACTTAGAGGAATAGGCACCATATCCTACTATTCCCGGTTTTTCGTATTCCTTCGAAGGTTTTACAATTCTGTATTCTTGGTATGGATAGTACTCATCAGAAAAGGAAAACGCCAGAGATATTGTTGGCACTATTCCACTGGGATCTACAGCGTGCCTTCTCCTGAACCGTGGTACAACTTTTCTGCCTTCAAGGTTACTCAGATCGATTTCGTCATTGTTTTTGATTAGAAGGTCCGTTATTCGTCCGGGGAAACGTACCTTTTCATCGTGGAAGGAAATGATTCCATAAATGTAGGGACTTAGTTTTGTAAATTTGTTTGTGGGTTCGTTGACAAAAGTACAAACGTCCAGTGTTCCTTCTTTGTAGAAGAAGTCGATGTTTTCTATCATGCCATAGCTTTTTCTTCCGCAAGAACCGCAGTAGTTTTTAGGTTTGAAGTATTCCTTTCCACAAAGAGTGCAACGGCTGCCGCGTAGTCTATCGCCTATGTAGGCGACTCGTCTTTCAATAGGTTCACTGCTCATCTGGTTCCATCCCTAAAATGTAGACGTACGCCTTTGTTCCGAAGCCTTCCATTTCGTGAACGCAACCATATCTGAGTTCATCGTCAACTTTCACCTGTCTTTCACCGGCTTCTTGTCTTAACTGTTGGAAAACTTCAAAAACTTCTGCTCCTCCTGTGGCGCCTAAGGGGTTTCCGTCGGCTTTGAGACCGCCGTTCATGTTTACGAAAAGTTTTCTACCGTTAAGCTCAAAAAATTCTCTGTCTTCTTGACAGCATTTGTGAATGTCAATCCAAGCCTTACCTTTCTCGCAGAATCCTAAATCTTCTAAAGACACCATTCCCATCATTGTTGACTGATCGTAAAGCTCTAAAATGGAGATGTCTTCTAACTTAACACCCGTTTTTTTGAGAACGTCATTCATTGCAAGTTTTGCAGCTATAAATCCAGTAAGGTCGTTGCGTGAAGGGAAGGTAATATAGTCAGTGGCTAAAGAATAGCCGAGAATATAAACTGGTTTATCCGTGTAGGATTCAGCCAGTTCCGAATTTGTTAGTATTAGGGCAGAAGCGCCGTCAGATATTGGTGCAAAGTCAAACAAGCCTAAAGGTCTTCCTGCAGTTGCCCTAGCCTTTAAAACAGCATTTACAGAAATTTCTTTTCGAAATTGTGCATATTTGTTTTTCAGGGCATTACTATGGTTTCTTACGGCAAACTCAGCCAATGCCATGTTTAGAATGTCAAGCTGCTCGCCAGAAATTCCATATTTTTTGATGTACGCCCTAAGCATAAGCTCGTGATTAGCTTCCGGCGTGCATCCTGCATAATAGCTCCAAGGATCTTCTAAAAGCATAAGATCATCTCTAATTTTGTCCCAGCGATCAGTCATTTTTTCCATTCCACCCACAAGCACAAGGCTATACTTTCCTGCTTGGACGGCGTTGCAAGCGTTTGACAAGGCGGAGCTGAAAGATCGTGTGATTTCCATAGGAACATTTAGCTCCAAGAGTTCCGAGAGAAAACCTTCCTCAAGTCCTATCTTGTTAGTTATTGGAAGAAAATAGTCGGCAAAGTGGCAAGCCTCTAAATCTCTACGTTCAACACCTGCGGACTGTGCAGCTGTTAGTCCAGCTTCCCAGACTAGGTGCTCAGGCTCTATTTCATAGTGTTCCCCAAACTGTGTTCTGCCCACGCTGATGATAGCTGGGCATTTCGCTTTCATGACGGGTGTTGACTCCTTTCTCTGTAGAGCTTTATCCACTTATATAATTGTGTTTCTTAAGTGTTTTCTATTCCACAGAAAATCCACCTCAACAAAGTTTAGGCATGCTGTGAAACAGGATAGGGAATGTATGAAGCAGGTTAATAGAATAGTTGTGAAGGTCAAGGAAATTCGGGGTAAATGTCCCGTTTTCAAAGTTGGAGACAAGATAGTTTTTGATGAACCAAAGATATCTTTGGAAGAGACTGATGCCTTATGTGTTCACGCATTGGGCTCAATATTATCTATGCTTGTTGCTTTAAGCAGAGGAATAAGCTTCAAAGAATTAGGCTTGTCAAAGCAAGAAAATGTAGGTTATATTCAATGCCTCGATACTAGTGCGCCATATACTTCTGGGGGAACTGTTGTGTTTGAAATTAGGCGTGAAACTAAAAGCCAGACAACATTTTTATTTCTTTAGTCGTGAACAGGAAAACTGTGACTATTATGTCGGCGTCAAAAAAGAGAACAGTGTTACTTGGTTTGGCTTTGCTGATTTTCTTAGCTTTAGCTTACGTTGAAAATATGGCGTTTTTTGGGTTATCTAAAGATTTATTCGCCAATCCGCATTTCACGATGCGCGTGATGGCTGTGGGAGTAGTTTTCGTTCATAACGTTCTTGTGGTTTCTCTTATTCTACTTGCGATGACCTTTTACGTTGAGCTAGTTCTTTCTTTCTTCAAGCCGAAAAAGTACGAATATGTTGTGCTTCAACATCCACGAGTCTTCGCTTTTGTATTTGCTTTGATGATCATATTGTTGAGTATTTTTAGAGCAAGCACGATTGCTTTGGGAAGCGTAATAATAAATGCCTTAGCTACTGTAATTCTTTTGAGTTTGCCCAGTGGAATAATTGAGGCTTACGCAATTTATTTGACAATACAAAAAACATTGGAACGGGCAATGACCTTGAGAGACCTTTTAGCGATCTATCTAATACTTTTAATCGCCGCAGTGGTTGAGGTTGGTTTCATTCATCTACTTGTGATAAGTAGTGCTTGAACGTTTAAATAAACATCATTATAATAATTGGAGATGAAGCCTTTGGAGAGTGTTTAGATGCATCTTTTCCACATAACTTCTGAGGACGAGATTAAACGAGGTGACACTACAGACATTTACTTTGTCCGCACCAAACAGATTCTAGAAACTGAAGGTTTGGAAAAGACTTATGTAATAGCAGAGGTGACTCCTGGCGACCTTCCGGAAAATTGGCCATGTGGTATTTTGTGTGGTGTGGAAGAGTTGGCTCGTCTTTTTGAAGGTATTCCAGTGGACGTTTATTCTATGCCTGAAGGAGCTATTTTCTATTCTACTGACTACAGAGGTTTCCGTGAGCCTGTGGTGCGGATTGAAGGTCCATATGGAGAATTTTGCATTTTTGAGACCCCCCTTCTGGGTCTTATTTGTCAAGCCTCTGGAATTGCCACTCGAGCAGCAAGAATAAGAAAGATTGCTAAAAGCAAAAATCTTATTTCCTTTGGCATCCGCCGCATGCATCCAGCTGTTTCGCCTATGATAGATCGTGCAGTATTCATTGGAGGATTTGATGCGGTTAGCTGTTTGGCAGGTGCTGAGGCTACAGGGACAAAGCCTGTGGGAACGATGCCCCACGCCCTTATCATAGTTATAGGTGATCAAGTTAAAGCATGGAAAACTTTTGACAGGGTAGTTGAACATGATGTGCCTCGTGTTGCTTTGGTGGATACGTATTCTGATGAGAAAATGGAGGCGATTATGGCTGCTGAAGCCTTGAAAAAATTGGAGGCAGTGCGACTTGATACTCCGTCGTCTCGTAAAGGTGATTTTGCAGAGCTTGTGCGAGAAGTACGGTGGGAGTTGGACCTTCGTGGCTATGATCATGTCAAGATTTTTGTTTCTGGGGGATTAAATGAAGAGTCGGTTAAACAACTTAGTGAGGCAGGTGCTGAGGCGTTTGGTGTAGGTACCTACGTAAGCAACGCGCCCACTGTTAACTTCGCCATGGACATAGTTGAGATGGATGGGAAATTATGTGCAAAGCGAGGCAAACTGGGGGGAAGGAAGGAGGTTTGGCGATGTCAAAAATGCTTAACAGATATAGTTTTGCCCTACAACGAACCCCAACCAAAATGTCCAAAATGTCCAGGCAAAACAGAGCGAATGCTGAAACCACTCGTTCAAAAAGGGAAAGTGATAGCAAAACTGCCTAAACCGAGGGAAATCCGCAATTACGTATTAAAGCAATTAGAAAAACTTTCACTAGAATGATACCTATATAACACCAAATCATACTTAACCTAATAGACCTAATAGGCTAAGGTATAATACTTATATTTCCCACCAACTAAACAGAATAACTAATTTATGGTGAAAGCAATTTGCCCTATTGTCCAAAATGTGGAAATGAAGTTACCGAAGAAATGGAGTATTGTCCCAAGTGCGGAGCATCACTCAAGGCTGCAAAAGTTTCTAGAAGGGAGGCTTACGAGAAACATGAGAAGCATGAAAAACAAGAGAAAGCAGAAAAGGCGGAAAAGACCGAGAAACATGAGAAAGGAGAAGCAAGTCGTTTTTGGGTGTTAATTGTAGGTTTAATTATAATTGTCATAGGAGCAACATCTTTGGCGTCAATGCTTCTCAATATCCCTAATCTATGGCGTGGAGCGTTTTTCTTAGTAATAGTGGGCATAGTAATTATCATTTTTGCCATCTATGGGGCAACTAGAGCAACTAGAAGAAGCCCACAACCCTAGAGAAACCATCCGTACAGAAGTCTGTACAGTCTATGCTCCAAAATGGTTAAAGTGGTTGCTCTGCCAAAAACTCGGAAACGATTTTTTCCCATGGCTTCAATCATGTCACCTATGTCGTACCGCGGAAAGAGACAGGATGAAACAATTAATTTCCCCCATTCTCCCCTCTTGAGTTCATGGAGCATCTTAACTCCTTTCCCAGTTTCAACTTCAAACAAGTATTTATCATAATTGGGACTAATGTAAGGAAGATCATCAAGTTGCTGACCATACACGCCTTCTGTCGCAGTATACATTTCTACAATAGGGGCATCACCATAATAGGATTTTAACTTGGGTGCGTATTTGAATTGAATTTTTCTAACACTGGTACAAAAGAGAGCATTGATCTCCCACAAATCTTCCGGTTTCTTCTTATGCTTCTTTGCGACGTATCTGGCAAAGGATATAATGACTGGGGCAACGCCCATGGCAGCAACTACATTTTGGTGCAATGCTGTCTGGTAGACTAGTTCAAATCGTTTTTCCCAATCTGTTCCTGTTATGCCAGGACCAAGTGAATCAATTTCTTCTTGTCTTGGCATTAAGCTTACTTGGTTAAGCATGGGATTAAGCTTGGCGTAGGTACCTGAACTGTAACCATAGGTTATCGTTTCTCTGCCTGTTTTCATCGCTGTTACGGCAGAAGGAAAGTTAAGGTTGAGAATTTTCCCATTTAGCAAGGAAAAATCTTCTTTTCTTAATACATAGTTTACTAGAGCTCTTGCTCCACAAGAAAATATTTGTTCAAGATGAGTTTTTGTGGCAGGAAGAACCTTTGAGATGCCTGTGGAACCTCTTGTCATGACCCAGCAAAAAGGCGGTTCTGAAAGTATAGTCTGATATTCTCCTTTCTTCACTTCTTCTAGATAAGGTTGCAGCTTCGCATAGTTAAGTTTCGGAAAACTTGATTGAAAATCTGTTATGCTTCTAACTTTATCTACGGAATGCTGTTTGCCATATTCAGTTTTTGTATAATGCTCTACTAATTCACGTAGAACATTGTTTTGAGCTTCCACTGGGTTCTGCAGTGCTTTGTACCATGGATTAACCAATGATTGCAAGAAGTCGTGTGGAGATGTTGTTGGAAGCATTATTGAAGAAGATGGCTTTGTTTCCTCATAAAGTTTAAGTTAGAAGTCTATAAAGGAATCTGAAAGAGAAAAAATGTCAATAAACGTGTCTATTAAAAAAATTTTGATTCCTGTTGATGGTTCAAAGCCTTCGGACAACGCAGCTAATTATGCCGTGGACATAGCAAAAAGAAGAAAAGCGGTGCTCATCGCCGTACATGTAATGCATCTGCCTGCCTACACTTTTGCACCTACACCTATTGAAGGAATGCCAACTCCTACAATGACTCCTATTCCCATGACAGTTTCCGGTGAAGAAAGAAAACTTGCAGAAAACTACTTAACAAAATTCGAAGAAAAGGCAAAAAAGATTGGGATTAAGGTTGAGACAAAAATACTAGAAAATCAACCTTCCATTGTACATGCAATAACAGAAGTTGCTGAGAAGGAAGGGTGTGACCTTATTGTTATGGGAACTAAAGGCAGAACTGGCATCAAGAGATTCCTTCTGGGAAGTGTAGCAAGCGGAGTTGTAACGTATGCGCCATGTCCAGTACTAGTGGTAAGATAACTAATAAGTACAAAAAACATGGATACGGCTTGACAACAATATCAACATTATACTTCGTAACCGAATGCTTATTTACCCCTTCGTAAATCAGAATAGTCACATATTTAATCGAGGAACAATAATATGTGCGCTTTAAGAAACAAAAAGGGTATTTCCACCCTTTCTTTGATAATTTTACTTTTGGTTTCTGGTATAATCGGTGCCATTTTATCATACCTGTGGACAGTGGGCTATTATGTAGAAATAGGACTCACGATTCCTGAAGGTGTCGCTACAATAGCAATAACGAACGTCACATTTCCCATTGAAAATAGCAACTATTTTGATGTGACTGTTTTAAATCCATCCTATTCCTACGCTGAAGCAAAGATTACCAGCATTGCTCTCGTTACTACCACAGACGACGGCGAATCTATCAACAATATTGAAGCCGATTCCATAGAACCATCAGTCCCATACGCTCTAGAAAAAGGCAAAACCATAACATTTAGATGTAACCAAAACTGGGGAGAATTTTCAGGTCAGATTGTCCGAGTAGTAGTTTTTCTACAAAACGACTCAGGTGCAACATTCCCTCATGAAACAAGCAACGTGAAATTGAACTTCGTTAAAACAGAAATCGACACCAAGGTAACGATTGAACGTTTTAATGTAACCGTTCGAAATTCAGTAGACTCGCTCATCCCCTTAAACGTAGCGGAAATACTATTCGATTCCATCAGCATTCCATCCCAAAACATAACAGTAAAAGATGAAAACGCTACACTACCACAGCAACTGCAACCAAATCAAACCAAAACATTCACATGTAATTGGAACATGCTGGAAAATGGTGTTCTCGGAGTTGTCAGTTCTTCTCACACAATTACTGTCAAGACTCTGCAAGGTTATTCAGCCGTGAAAACAGAAACATTACCTGCTGTTGTCTCCCTTAACATATCGGATGTGAGTTTCACTGCGCTACCTGACACAAGTGGATTCAATGTAACAATATCAAACCACCCGGCATCTCCGCATTTTGTCAACGTTAGCAGAATAACTATCAAAAATGACACTCAAGTTTTCGATAATATAACTATAACAGGTGTTATTCATAATTCAACAACAACAGGCGGTACATTGCCAGCGTTGCTTGTGCCTGGAGGGAACCTTACTCTTCAATGCGTGTGGAATTGGGAGGCATTCAAGGGTAAGGAGGTAACAATAACAGTTTACACTACGCAGGGGTACGCTAGATCTATTTATAAAACATTTCCAGAATGAAACAAATTCAACAAACCTTGTAATTTCGTTATTTGAATCCAGCCGAAGTATTAATCTTCAACTTCTTACCTAGAAGTATTTTCTAAGCTCATTGTCAAAGGTGAGTAACTTGGCAGCAGTATCCTTTAGAGCTACCGATAGAGTCAGCACAATAGAATACGCTATAAGAGATGTTATTGAGTTTGCTAAAAAACTTGAAAGAAAAGGGAAGGAAATAATCTACCTCAACATAGGCGACCCCGTTAAATTTGACTTTGACACCCCCGACCACGTAAAAAAAGCTTTGTGCGAAGCAGTAAAGGCAGGAGCAAACTGGTATGGGCCTTCGGAGGGGCTTTTAGAGTTGAGAGAGGCAATTTGCAAAAAAGAAAAGCGTGTCAACAACATAGACATTTTGCCTGAAAATGTTATCGTCACTACAGGTGTTTCTGAGGCTATCTTCATGACTATGGCTGCGACAATAGCCAAAGGTGATGAAATTTTAGTGCCTGGTCCAACTTATCCACCTTATGCTGCGTATGCTAAGTTTTTTGAGGGAAAACCTGTAGCTTATAAGACGATTGAGAAGGATGGATGGAAGCCCGACGTTGAAGACATGCGGACCAAAGTTTCTGAAAAAACCAAGGGCATTGTGGTAATAAACCCCAACAATCCTTGTGGTGCTCTTTATGATGTGAAAACAGTGAAGGAGATTGTTGATTTGGCAGCTGAAAATAATCTGGTAGTTTTGTCTGATGAAATCTATGACCAGATAGTATTTGAAGAAACGTTTGTGAGCACCGCTCAAATTGCAAAGGATTATCCGATAATTGGGTTAAATGGCTTCTCTAAAGCCTACTTGGCTACGGGGTGGAGACTTGGATACTTCTATTTTCACGATCCTGAAGGAAAACTAGAAATACTAAGGGAAAGCACTCTGAAAGAATCGAGAATAAGATTGTGCACCAATACTCCTGTCCAAAAAGCGGGCGTGGCTGCTTTGAATGGGCCTCAAGACCACATTGGAAAAATGGTGGAGAAGCTGCGCAAAAGAAGAGATTACGCATGGAAACGCCTGAGCGAAATTGAAGAGATCAGTTGTACAAAGCCGAAGGCAGCTTTTTACGTTTTCCCAAGAATACATGAGATTGGGCAACGTTGGAAGACTGATCTTGAATTTGTTTTGGATGTTTTGGAAAATACGGGTGTTCTTTTTGTGCATGGTTCAGGCTTTTGTAATACATATGGTGTAGGGCATGTTAGAGGCGTGTTTTTGCCGCCTGTTGAAGTCATAAAAGAGGCTTTTGATAGGCTGGAGCGTTTCATGAAGCCTTAATTGGTTGAAATTAAGATGGCGTTTTTTAGCGAATAAGCACGCCTTCTATAGGGTCTAATACCAGTTTGTGGTATTCTTCCATTAGCTTTTGAGTGATTGGTCCTGGTTTTCCGTCTCCAATTTTTCGTTTGTTTATTTCCTTCACTGGGACTACTTCTGCTGCGGTTCCTGTGAAGAACACTTCGTCTGCAAGGAATAGGTCAGCTGGTGTGATTTCTTTCTTGATTACGGGATATCCAAGTTTTTTTGCAATTTCGATTACTACATTTCTTGTTATTCCCCGCAAAGCACCAGTGGATGTCGGTGGAGTTATGATTACGCCGTTGGCTACCGTGAATATGTTTTCTGCAACGCCCTCACATACAAAGCCTTCTTTGTTAAGGCATATTGCCTCGTCTACGTTTGCGCTATTAGCCTCAATTTTGGCAAGTATGCTGTTTAAATAGTTTAGAGATTTTACCTCGTGAGTCGTTGCATCCACCGGATCTCTTTTTACCCACGTAATTATGGCTGTCAAGCCTTCGTCCCTTGCTTTTCCTTCGTGGAGCTTTATCCGATCGGTTATGATTATTATTGTAGGCTTGGGACATTTTCTGGGGTCGAGCCCCAAATCACCCACTCCTCTGGAAACAACTAGGCGGATATATGCGTCTGCGAGTCTGTTTTTTTTCAGCGTTTCTATGATGGCTTCAATCATTTTTTCCTTCGCTAAGGGAATCTCCAGCATGATAGCGCGTGCGGATGCGTACAGTCTGTTGATGTGTTCTTTGAGTTTGAAGACGCTACCATTGTAAGCTCGAATTCCTTCAAACACACCATCCCCATAAAGAAAACCATGATCGTAAACTGAAATTTTTGCTTCAGACTTCGGACAGTGTTTTCCATCTATGTAAATGAAAAGTTCTTTCTGCCCCATTTTATCTTCTCCCTTCTAGATTTCCTACAGTATCCATGATGGCTTGATATACTTTTTGCAAAAAGAGCTATCCATAAAACTGCGGTCGCTGGGACAAGTATTTTGGCAGTGGCAGCTGCTTGAAAGGTTTGCCTTTTGTTTTCTTCACGATTTCATTCACTAGTTCTTGAAGCTTCATTTTCTTGATTTTCTTGACAAATCTATCTCGAACTGGCAAAACTCCTGAGTCAATTTCTTTTTGACCAATAACTACTATATAATTGACCCATTCTTTTTCCGCTTCTCTAACTTTCCTTTGCATGGTAAGCGGACGATCGTCCAAGTCTACCCTTATACAGTATTTGCTTATGTTTTCAACAATTTTCTCAGCGTCCCTCGTGAACTTGTCTGAAACAGGTATTACTCTCACTTGGGTCGGGGAAAGCCAAAGAGGAAGAATTGGTGTTTTTCCTTTTTGTTGTTCTCGATATGCTTTTTCCAGCATAGCGTAAACGCATCTTTCAATTCCTCCACTTGGTGAGCAATGCAAAATTAGTGGATGTTGCCTTTCGCCTTTCTCATCAATATATGTGATGTCATATCTGTAAGCGTTTTCCACATCAAGCTGGTCTGTTGACAGAGCAGACGCTTTGTTTTGGTTGTCGATGAAGTTAAATTCCCATTTTAGAATCCAGTAGAGCGCTTTTTCCTTCAACATTTCAATCAATACTGGTTTCGCGAATAGTTTTGCCAAAGAAACTAGGAAGTTTTTATTTTCTTCGTAGAAATCCTTTGTAAACCTTATTGCTAATTCATAATCTTCTTTCCCCAATCCAAGACTTTCTAATACCTTCGTGCACAACTTAAAGCGGGCGACATATTCTTTCTTTGCTTGCTCCAAGTCAAAACATAGGGCATGGCAGTCTGGCATTGTGAAAGCGCGTTGTCGACGAAGTCCTGATATTTCCCCGCTTTTCTCTCGTCTAAAACTGTACCTTGTCAGTTCGTATAACCGTAGTGGAAGTTGACGATAGGAGATTTGCATGTCGTGAAGCATGAGAAATTGGCCGAAGCATGCAGCAAACCTGAGAAAGAGGTCTTTATCTTCAGACTTTATGAGGTACTGTCTTGCAGGAAATCTGTCCAGATAGGCACTCAGGCTGGGATGGTTGAAGTCATACATGACTGGAGTTTCAACTTCCATAGCCCCGTACTCGAGCATGGTGTTCGTGACAAACTGCTCAAGTAACGACTTCACGAGCCTTCCCTTTGGGTACCATCTCAAATTTCCAGGGTCACTGCCAGGTTCATAGTCAACAAGTTCAAGTCTCTGCATCAACTTAATGTGCGGGGGTATCTGTTGACTTGCTCGCACCTTCGAAATTTCGTATTTTGCCAATTTTTCAAGACTCTCATGTTTTGTGAAATCGAATTTTTCAACAGACACCATGGTTCCATCTGGTTGCATGATATACCAAAATGATTTCATTTTCTCTTCGGCTTTTAACGCTTCAGAAACTTTTTCTTTTTTCTTCTCTTTGCCTGGGAGAATAACTCTTGACTGTTCTGCTAACGGGTGACCTTTTATAGAAATCGTGAACTGTTTATTCCAGCCGAAAGGAGCCCGAAAAGTTTCTATGCCTTCTGCTTTTGCTGTCTTTTCAATTATCTTAATTATTTTGAGCGCCACTGCGGGTTTTGCTAGGTTGCTGCTCAAGTGTGCGTAGGGATAAATTAGAATTTTATTGACTTTGAGTTTCTCCAAAAAGTCTCGAACTTCTTTGAGAGCTTGCTTTGCTGTGGCTTCATTGTCGCCTTCTTCAATAGCCGTTAAGAGGACAACAACCTCTTCTACTCGACTTGCTTTTTTCTCAGCTTCTTCTGCTATTGCGACCTCTTTCTGTATAGGCTTATACTCAATATAGTTTGAATGTAGTTGAAGTATACGCAAACCGTTCAATCCGCCCTAATTGGCTTAATCCTAGAATTGCAATACTTTCTAAAAATGCTTGTGGAAAAGATAACTGTTCTCATTGTCTGCTCAAAACAAATCTTGTATATTCAACGTGAACCTGCATATCTCCATTTTTCCAGCGTCCTATCCTTCTTTGTAGCTTTTTTGAACTCTTTGTAATGTTCTTTGCAAAGATAAGCTCTTCTTTCAGCGTCAATCTTCAAGCCAGCAGCGGTTACTTTGCCTGTGGCTATAGAGCGAACTGCGTCTTTGTCACAGTTTGATACGCTGCATTTTACGCCTTTATCAATTTTTCCCACCAATAAGCACCTCTAAGCAATATTATTCTTTGGCAATGGCTTAATTCCTTTCTCGTATATTTCAGTTGCCCTTTCATAAACCTCATCCTTCTCACCAAAACGCCGGGAGCCAACATCTTCTACAACAAAGGAAGCAGCAGCTGAGCCTACACAGCAACACCACAATGGCTCTCTGCCCCTAACATACTCTGCCAGAAAACAACCAATAAAAGAGTCACCAGCACCAGTTGCATCTACAAAAACTTTTGGCTTGCAAGCTGAAATGTAATAGAATTCTTCATCAAAATGTGCCAATATACCTCTTCTTCCCAAAGTAACCAAAACAATTTTAACACCACATTCAGAGATTTTTTCCACAGAAACTCTAAGTTCATCATACCCAGTAACCATCCTAATCTCTTCGATTGAAGCTTTGAAGACATCACACCATTGAAGGAAGCTTACATCACTCAGTCTTCTCAGTTTCATAACACCTGTCTCGTCAAACTCTCGAAGGAAACCCTGTGGGTCTATCGATAACAAAGGCACCCTATCTCTTAGCTTTCGAATTATCTCTACTGATAGTTCGTTTGCTACTGGCGCAATATGAATTACCTTAGCTTGCAAGGAAGAAGGTATATCTGTCAGAATTATCGGAGGCGCTCTACTTTTTAGTTGAAGACTCCGTTCATTACCATTATACGTCAATGCAAAACTAGTTGTAAAATTATTTTCCACAACCTGCACCCATGACAAATCTACATTATTTTCACGAAGCCACGCAAAATGCTTATGAAAATCCTTGCCCACTTTAGATACTACACCTACCTTGGCACCCAACTTTTCTGCTGCTAAAGAAACATAGGTAGGTGGACCGCCAAGAGTTACTATGGGATTAGCAACTTTCGGCGAAATTATAGAGTCTCTCACAAAATGACCAATAGTAACTATGTCTAACACAATGTTAAGACAATAAGCATGAATATATAAGCCTCCTCTACAATTGACTATTCAAAAACGAGCGTGGAATGTTTGCCGGTCAAGCGGAAAAGCCGTGGAAGATCGAAAGGTGGTAAAGGAAAAAGCTCATTGGTTCAATGCAATAGTTGTGGCGAGCTTGTCCCTCGTGACAAAGCCAAGCGTGTTTCGCGGAGAGTTTCGATGGTGGATTATGCTTTGGCTAAAGAGTTACGGCAGAAAGGTGCTTACATTGCTGCGCCTGTGGAGACAAAATACTATTGTGTTTCATGTGCTGTGCATCGAGGTGTAGTCAAAGTGCGAGCAAAAGACGAGCGGAAAAGACGTCGAAGGAAGAGATAATAACCTTATTTTTGTTTAGATGTCTTATAGAAGTAGACTACCCGTTGAAGTACTGTGAGATTTGTTAACACCGCGAGAATTATTATCCCCCAATTGAGAGCATCCAACCACGAGAAGGCGATAAAACTAGCTAGTGTGAGGATAAGTATTCGCTCTGCTCGCTCCGCCAAACCAATAGTTTCCATTTTAACTCCAGTAGCTTCTGCTCTTGCACGGACATAGCTTACCAGTAAGGAACCGACAAGAGCAACCGAACCCCAGAAAACCTCACATAGATGGCTAATTATTATAGCGACCAAAATGAAGGCATCCGCGTATCGGTCAAGTAGGGAATCTAAAAAGCCGCCAAAAACCGTGGGTTCACCGGAAAGTCTTGCAACAACTCCATCTAGGGCATCACAAAATCCGGAGAGCAGAAATAGGATTGGTGCAATTATGAGAAAAAACGAATCATATTGCGCTGCCCAATAAAAGCATGCGGCTAGAAGAGCCATGAAAATTCCCATTACACTAACTTGGTTTGGCGTCACGCCCATTTTGTGCAGTATTTTTGCCTCCGCTGTAAGCCAGGATTGCACTCGTTTTTTCAAGTGTGTCAGCATTTTGGTTCTCCGAGTGCGTTTATGGTGGGAATCTTTATTTAAAAAGTGTTTTAAAAGTATGGAATGGTGATCGCATGATTAAAGTTGATCAGTTGAAAATTAATGGAAAAACTGCCTTGGGTTTGAAAGTAGATCTGCCAGATTCCCCTCCTCTTATTGCCGTTATCGGGGAGAATGGCTTTGTTATGTGCGGTTTCTTAAATGTAGATACAGCTGAAAAACTTGGTGTAACGGCAGCTATGGTCAGTGGAGTTGAAACCTTTGATGACGTGCTTGATGCGGCAGTTAAAGAAGTTACTTCAAGGGCTGAAATGAAGGGCATACAGCAGGGTATGAAAGGACGTGAGGCCATAGAATTGTTGTTTTAATTTCACTTCAATAAGCAATTGCAAGTCTAACTAAGCCCGATGCTTTTCTGCCACAGACGATGCATTTACCTTCAATTTTCTTTTTAACGTCAACTGGTGTTCCTAGCAGCGTGGCATTTACTTGCTCTTCCAGTTCGTGCCCACATTTCCCATCGCCACACCATAAGAGCTCCACAATTCCTGCCCTCTTCTTCAACAACTGATTTGCTTTTTCTAAATCAGCAACTCTGTATATTCGTTTTTTCATCTGCTTCCAAGCCTTCTCCCGCAACTCCATAGACATCTCATTTATCAGAAGAGGCAGTCTGGAAGATAAGTCGCTAATCTTACAAGCTTCCTTTTCAAAGGTGTCTCGGCGCACTAGAATAACTTGTTTCTTTTGGACATCCTTTGGACCAATTTCTATGCGAATTGGAACGCCACGTAATTCCCAATAAAAGAACTTCGCGCCTGGAGTAATCTCTTCTCTCCAGTCAACTTCAACTCTAAAGTTTAAACTTAATCTTTTCGCAACTTGTTTACATGTTTCTGTAATTAACTGTCGACTTGCCTTGTGGGGTATAGGGATTACTATGACTTGGATAGGGGCGAGTAGCGGCATTAATACAATGCCATTGTCGTCTCCGTGCACACTGAGTAACGCGCCGATTCCACGTTCACTTATGCCATAGCAAGTTTGCCAAATGTATTCATGCGTGCCTTCTAGGGTTTCGTATTTAATGTTGAAGGCTTTAGAGAAGTTTTGACCTAGGTTGTGTACTGTACCTGATTGTAGGGTGCGTCCATCAGGCATGATGGCGTCGAAGGAGAGAGAGTATAGAGCGCCTGGGAATTTGTCCCAGTCTGGGCGGCGGCTGATCACATATGGGACGCCGCAGGTGTCGAAGAAGTCTTTATAGATTTTGGTGGCATCTCTAATTTGAGCTTCCGCGTCTTTAAGAGTGGCATGACTGGTGTGAGCTTCTTTGAAAGTGGTGACTTCGCGAACTCTGATAATTGGGCGAGTGGTTTTCGTTTCGTAGCGAAATACACTGCCAATTTGGTATAATTTCTTTGGGAGGTCAGCGTGGCTTCGTATCCATATTTGGAGCATGGGGTAGATGGCTGTTTCACTGGTTGGTCTTAAGGCATATTTAACTTCTAAGGGTTTGAGGCCTCCGTGAGTTATCCAGAAGACTTCATTTTCGAAATCTTTAATGTGTGTGGCTTCCTTGCGGAGGTTGGTTTCAGTGACTATTGTTGGGAAGCGGACTTCGTCGTGTCCTGTGGCATCATGCAATTTTCTAAGGAGGCTGGTGACATGTTTGCGTATTTTATATCCGTAGGGTAGCCAGACGCCGCATCCTTTTATTGGATACCGGTAGTCTAGGATTTCAGCGTTTATGAGAATGTTGCGGAACCATTTGCCGTAGTGTTTATCTCGTTTTTGGGTTTTCGGGGTTGGCATGGGTTTTCTTGTTTTTTGTGGTGGGTGTTGTTTTTATGGTTTGTGTTCTTGGTGGGTGAGGTAGCTCTCGTATTGCGTCTATGGATTGCAAATTTAAAAAGGTGGTTGTTTTTGGGTATTTTGAGGCTTGTTGGTGGTATTATATGCCGAGAGTTGACGGTGGGCTGGGTAGGAGGAAGGAGGGTGAGGGTGTCGTTACGGTTAATACTGCTGATGAGTCAACCAAGTAAGATTAAGAGCTTTTTTTTGCCTTTGAGGCTAGAGTCCTATTCCTGTTTCAGGCATCCACTCAGACCAATCTGAAAGCCACTTGGGGATTTTTGCGTTTTTTACGCGGTCGCATAGGGGGAAGTATGCTTTTAGGTCTACGATTGGTGTGCCGTCATAGGCGTCGATGTCTGCGACTTGGATGATTCCGTTTTTTTCGTCGATTTTTAGCATTTTGCATGTTGTCATGGCTATTGGGTTTGGACGGTATTCCGCTCTGGTTGCAAAGACGCCAGTTAGTTTGTCCTTGGCGTAGGGCGGTTTTGTTTGTAATGCGCTGCGACTTTTGTTGTTGTCATGCTTGTGGGCCCACCAGAACACCATGACGTGGTTGAAGTGGTCAAGCTGTTTCAGGGCTGGACGGTAGGATTCGAGGATTTCCAGTTGGATCTCTTTTTCTGAGCGGCGAATGTATCCGATTGGAAACATTTGGAAAGTTTCTCTCTTAGCAGTTGTTTGTTTGTTCATTAGGATAATCCTCATTTGTTTGTTGAAGCAGTGTGTTCTGTTGGGTTTTTACTTTATTTAACTTTTGAGTGGGTGTTTTTGTTTGGTGAATTTCATGTAGCGTAGAATTGGTCTGGGTTTTCTTTCAAGTATTTTTCGTAGAGGTCTATTAGCTCTAGCTGATTTAATTGAGCGAAGATTCGGGAAACCAAGACTAATAGATTGTGTAGGCGAGCCAATACAGTTTCTGGAAACATACAATGAAGCCGCTAGACTGGAAAAGAGAGAGAAGGTTAACACCTTTGTTTTTTCGGGCACTCCAATGGATATACTAAAACAAATCAAAAATGATCTATAAGCAATTCTTCTAGCTTGCAGGATCATCATTTATTATACTGCATATCTGTGTCTATCTTTAAATTCCTGCACCTTTCCTGCATTCCAACCCCGTAACTGCTGATAATACCCCGTAATCCTCGACCAATGCTCCAAATCGTTCCCTTCAGCTCCACACGTCTTACACTGCACTTGCAAGTTCGCCTCCACACTGTTACAACGCCTACATATTGTCATGTCACGCGTCAACGCAAAATATGCCGCCAACGACTCAGTAGCAACCCGCCGTATTAGTTTCCAAATCGACTCAGCCGACGGATTACTCTCTCCAAGAAAAACATGCATAATCGCACCGCCTTTAGTCAACGGATGGAAACTGCTCTCAATATTAATCCTATCTAACAGTGGAACACCAGCCGACGGACGAACATGTGAACTATTCGTATAATAAATCCCACCGTTCCCAACATCACCCTGCACCACCGCTTTCTCACCAAAAATTCGTCTATCAACTAAAGCTAACCGGTGCGCACAACTTTCTGCGGGGGTCTGAATACAACCGAACCGAAATCCAGTCTCTTTGGCATAATCAGCCACACGGTCAACCATGTGCCTAATTACCCGTAATCCAAACCGCCACGAATCAGCATTCTCATGTAACTCAGTGCCCAAATGCGCCTTCAACAACTCGTTAAGCCCAACGAATCCAATATTCAATACCTGCTTATCCAAATTCAAATAAGGCTCCCCAAAACAATCCATGGCACAAAACGGCAAGGCACCGCCTTCCATACGCTCCCGAACAACATTCTGCTTAATTAACAACACCTCCCGAGCCGAATCCATACGCAAATCCAAAAGCTCAAAGAGCTTGCCATCATCCCCACCCGTTTCATACGCCAACCTCGGCAAATTCACCGTCACCACCTGCAAACTCCCCATCCGCATAGCACCCTTATTAAAATCCTGCAACTCATCACTATCGGGCGTGAAAATTAGGCGGCAACATTGGCTGTTCACGATATCAGGCATATAATCAGGGCAAAGATTAAGGAAGTAGGGAGTTCCAAACTTCGAAGCCAAACCAGCCACCTTCACATACTCCTCCTCAAACTTGTCCAAATACTCCCGCCGCAACTTCACCTCACACTTCGGGAAATTAAACGGCTTCCCAAGATAGTCCCCACCCATGTAAACGTCGAGGATAGCATTGAAGAAAGCATTAGCCTCATCAAAATAATCTGCATACGTTTCTGATTGGCTGACTTTTCCACCAGGTAAAACCACAGGCACATCTCGAATAATCTTGGGCACAGCACACTCCAAAGCAATGCTAGAAAACACCGTCTGTCCACCCCGTGCGACGTACATTTGCGACATCTCATAAATATACATCTGAGCCAGCTGCTTCATACGTTCATAGGGCATACCTCGCACAAAAGGCGCCAACCAAACATTGAAAAAGTCATAACCTTGCCCACCAGCCCAATTAGTCTGCGCCGCTGCCAAAGCCTTAGCTGCATGCAGAATCGCTACCTCAGGATGCCTCGCTGGACCAGCTACAGCCGTATGAACACCTTGGCCATCCACAATCAACCCTTTACGTAAGAAGAACCGTAAATCATGCTCCTGACAGAAAGGCCTCGTGGCGAAGTACTCCAAGTCATGGATGTGAATGGCTCCCGCAATGTGGGCGTCTGCCAAATGAGGCGGCAAACAATTCAACAACGCATATTGGTCGAAAATGGTGTCAGCAGCAAGTTTGTGAATTGTCTCTGGATTGTGTTGAAGATTAGCATTCTCCTTGTCGCCGGCGCGAACAAGCTTGTCAACGTCAAATAGCGGAAGACCAAGCCTAGTGTATCTGGCTCTGGATCGTTCAAAATCGTTCTCCAGCAACGCCACGCAAACAAACTCGCGGATCAACGGACCGGACAAAAACTCCAAGTCTAATGAGTTTATGCGGTTTGCAATGTCTAAGGCTATTTTATCCGCAACTTCTTCGGAGAGCCCTGTTTCTTTCACTAGAGAGTCTCTTATTCTTTTGGGATTGAAGTCCTCGAACATTATTCTGGACGTTCTGACTCGTGGGAAGTATTTGAGGGAATCTACAGTAAATTCTTGTTGTGTCGTGGAAAACCCCCGCAGCAAAACACATTACTATCATTTTACTCTTAGAATTTTCAATATACATTTAGGTTAAAAATAGGCTGCTGACGTTCTGAAAGCTATGGTTTTTATCTACAATTTCATGTTAATTTTTAACAGGGCATAATCTACTTAAAATTTTTAGAAAAAACTGTATAAAATTCTGTATCTCCAGCCTTCGAAATTGACACACAGAGTGTTTGACACGAACATGTAAACAGAATGGACTTTTCAATGGACTTTCCTAAAAACGTGTCACAGTGAAAATGTTTGTAGAGCTGCAGCGGGGGCATTTCAAGTGAGCCCCGTGAGAGGCTTCTCTACAGTGGCGGCAATATGTAATGGATAGGTTGTAGATGAAAAGGCCTATATTACTGGCTACTAGTTGTTTTGTTTTAGCCAGAAGTTCTTCGGGTTGGGGATGTGGGGTTTCGCTTTCTATGAGAGTCAGATGGCCGCCTGAGTTAAGTTGATGTATTCGTTCTTCAAGATTAAGGCGTTCTTTTTCCGTGAAGGAAATTCTGTTTATATCTGCATAATAAGGATGTTCTCGGGTACCTTGGGTTTTAACAATTCCCCAGCCATATTTCTCTACGTCTAGTCTTGCGAGTCTTTTTTGGGCTATGGAGTTCGGGATGATGGCTGTTGTCTGTCTAGGATGAGGTTTTTTTGCATGTTTCTTTGCATAGGCGTCAATGTGTTTTAAAATTTCTTCGGTGAGAACGAAAGCCTTTCCATAATCTTCAGTAGCCTCTTTTCCCATTAACGTCTGAACTGCTTCATTTAAACCCATAGAGACTATTGTCCGCGTTGCGCTTTCAAATCTGAAGTATTGGTCTCCGTTTGTTTTCTGCGTCAAATAAGGTAAGAGATTTTGTTCCACTCTTTTTTCGATTGTTTTGTATTTGATTTCTAGAGCTTGGTTGGCTGTGTCCAGGCTGTAGCTTAGGAGTTCAAGAAATTTGTCTTCATCTCCTTTGGCGTCAAAGGAAATGCGAGGCAAGTTGACAGTAACTATGTCTAGATTTCCTGTCCGTTGAGTGTCTAGTTGCCAGTCTTGTTGCCAATCGTCTGCCAGTCTTAAGCCCGATGCCGTGTATGTGGCGTTTTTTTGACTATCAGGGTTTAGGTTTGCGAAATATACAAGGATGCTTGTGGCGGCGAGCTTATGGGCTTTGTACAATAAAGATTCTACTTCTCGGTCTTTGAAGTTTTCATGGCGTGTTTTTATGACTATTTTCGGGTTCCGTAGAGGATGTGTTTTGTTTTCTTCCTCTAACATTTCTAGTAGTAGAAGAGCGAGTTGTTGAGCTTCTTCTGGGTGTGTGACTCTTTTTTCGGTTGAGAGTTCTAGGCTTATTGTTGTGGATGTTGGAGTTGTTTGGTTTAAGTTGTTTATGAAGAGGCCTAGAAGTTCTTTGATTTTTGGGGTTGTGTAATGTTTTGCGTAGGGGGCTAGATAGACGTTAAAGTTGTCTAGATTTTGTTGATCTGCTATTTCGGTTGCGGCGTTCCGCACAATGTTTGTTGTGAGGTTGAAGGCTGCTTCTAATGTTTTAGGTTTGTAGGCCTGGAAGAAATATTGAATGTTATGAGTGATTTCCTTTGGTTTTAGTATCCATGTACCCAGATTGTGAAGATGTATGCTGCCGCTTAGGTGGGCATCTGATATTTTTCGTGGTAAAACGTTAAGAAGAGTGTATTCTTCTATAACCGAGTTGCCTGCTGCTCTTCGAACTGCTTCTACAGTAGGTTTTGCAGTACCGATTAGACGGGTGACTTCGTGAACAGGCAAACCTAATCGTGTAAGCTTATGGCGGTAATCTTCGTAGTGTTTTTCCAAGAGGATTGTGTTGACGATTTCGCGGATAAGAGGGGCTGTCAGGTATTTGGTTTTGAATTGTTGGAGCCGTTTTTCTGCTTCTCTGGCAATTTTTTGGGCGAGGTCTGTGGGGACATCAGCTTCGGTGATTAGAGATTGGGCGATTTTATTCCTGTCGAATTCTTCTATAGTGAGACGAGAAGTGCGGACAAGCATTTTTCTTCGTTTGTATGTTCGGTCCTCTATTTCGTCGGTGACCTCGATAATATGTCGCCCTAAATCTGTTAGACGATATTTTTTGGTCTCAACCTCAGGTTCTATGAGATCGGCTTTTAGAAGGGATTTGAGGTGATATGCAAAGCGTCCAGCGTCACGAGTTGCATCGAGTTTGAGGGCGTTCATAATTTCAGTATAAGACATGGGACCATGTTCAAGCATGAGGTTTAAGATTTGTATGCGGATGGATGCAGAAATGGCTTTGAGCACTTGGATGCTAGCTTTGTGAATGCTATGGAGTTTTGGATTAGGCATTGTGATGCGCCTTCTGTGTGGCTATTTTCTTTAGGATTTGCTAAGTTTAAAGGTTAGGGAAAAACAGTTTGTTGGACATCGTGAGCCCTCTAGTATATCTTAGCAATAGTTTCTTTGACTGCTCGAGCAGAGGCGCCCGTTTTTACCCCTTGGGCTGCAAAATGAGTCAAACTTACTTCAAACCCAGCCCTTTCTAGTTCCTCAACCACTTTCTTCATTGGAGGAACTGGTAAGCCAAGTTTGTCACAAATCTTGTCGACAACATAATATGTGATGGGCGCGTCTGCCTCTCTCTTAATGGAAGTTAGAAGTTTACGAATCTTCTTTTTCTGTCTAAAGCCTTTACTCTTTGCCTTCTCGTCCATAGATTCAACAAAACCTTCATCGACAATTTTTCCTATCAAGAGAGGGCCCGCAAAGTTCATTTTGTTGCCACATTTCGGACATATTATTTTCTCGCAAGAAAACATTCCCGCCGATACTTCTCTGTGGAAACAAGCAAAACAATGATGGATGTATCCCATGTTTTTGAGGGTGGCATCTGCTTTCTTAGCTCCATGATCAATTGCTGCATAAAGCCTAATGTAATGCTCTGAACTATGACTGAACAACATTTCAACGCCAACATCATATTTTGCCGCAGCCCTTGCCAAAGCTCCTGCCAGCAGACGCACAGCCAACTCATGACAATATTCAGTTCGCAGCGGCTTTCCACTATACTTTCGAATGCAAGCCTTAGGATGTACTCCGCACAAAGGAGCCAAATCCGTGGCGGTCAACGCTAGTAGTCCGCCTCTTCGCAGAGCTCTCAACGCGGAATCTACATAGGGCATCGGTGAACCAAAAGGGTCAACATCAATGTAGTCAAACCGTCTTCGAGGAGCGCCTGAACGGCTTAGCAAAAAATTGGCATCCTCATTCTCCATAACAACCTTATCTGTTAATCCGCTTCTTTCAACGTTAAACTTCGCCAACCGATAGGCTTTGTCATTAATGTCATTCATAACCACCTTTTCCACGCCCTTTACCTCCTTCGTCAACCTTATTCCTCTAACTCCACAACCAGCCAGCGGCTCACAAACCCTTAATTTTCGTCCAACAGTTTGGCGAAAAGCCTGCAATGCCAAAACTGCCAAATCACGGTTAAGTTCCATCACTGGATTGTAAAACACAGGAGCTTTAGAAGGTGCATAGTCCGAAGGTTGCTTTATAAAAGCTTCAAGCTTGGGAACAACAACCTCGACTATACCTTCGGCAATGACTTCCGTGGGAAAGGGGAAACTCAACGTTTTCATCGACCGAAAAACACGTTAATCTCTGCTGCTTAAAACAATTTATGAAAAGCGAGTTGTATAGAAGTGAAGCGTCTCATATTTTTAACTGGTCTTCCAAGAACAGGGAAAACCACAGTGTTGCTTAGAGCAGCCGAAGAGCTTGCTGGAAGAGGCTACAAGTTAGGTGGTATGATTAGCCAGGAAATTCGTGAAGAGGATATTCGAGTGGGATTTGAAATTCACGATTACGCATCTGGCAGAAGAGGATGGCTTGCGCATGTTCGTCAAACCGCCGGTCCTCGAATAGGCAAATATCGGGTCAACTTTGACGATCTTAACGCGATAGGCGCTAAGGCTATACTAAATGCATTAGGAGCTGCAGATGTGGTGGTTATTGACGAAATTGGCCCTATGGAGCTCTGTTCAGAAGCCTTTAAGGATGCGGTGCAAAAAGCGATTGCTAGTCCTAAACCAATAGTGGGCACAATTCATTATCGTGCTCAGCATCCTCTTGTCAAACAAGTTAAGTCGCGAAAGGACGTCGACATAATTGAAGTCACTCACAAGAACAGAGCTCGGCTTTCCACATCAATCGTAAATAAAATTATTAAGTTGAGCAAACAAAAATTGTGTGAAGGTTAGCTTCATGCGGATATTGGGTGTAGACGACGCAGGTCGCGGCTGTGTTATAGGTCCTTTGGTTGTGGCTGGGGTTTTGATAGATGAGAGTAGCCAATTGGAGCTCTTGGAGCTAGGAGTAAGAGACAGTAAGCTTTTGTCGCGGTGCCAACGTAAAAAACTTTTTGAGGGAATCAAGCGAATTGCCATCACCACACATGTTGTTAAAGTTTCTCCAGCAGAAATCGATAAAGTGGTCAACAGCCGAAGAAGATTGCACAAGCTTAATCGTCTGGAGGCGAAAGCCATGGCAGAGGTTATAAGAGCACTTAGACCAGATGTTGCTATAGTGGACGCTTCTGATGTCTTGGCAGACCGCTACAGACGCCACATTACGGAACTTCTTTCTTTTCAAGTGAAGGTGGTATCTGAGCACAAAGCTGATAAAAACTATCCTGTGGTTTCTGCTGCTTCTATAATTGCTAAGGTTGAACGAGATGATTGCATAGAGAAGCTAAAAGCTCAACATGGTGACTTTGGAAGCGGCTACATGACAGACTTGAAGACCAAGGTTTTCATTGAATCTCTGATTGAAGAGTGTGGTGTGTATCCGGATTTTGTAAGATGTTCTTGGAAACCTGCAAAAGAGGCTAAAATGAACGCCGGAACGAAACAAACTAAGCTGCATAGAAGGATGGCTAAAGCTTAGCCATCAAATCTTCAGGACATTTGAATTTTTCGAAATCTTTCTTGTGAATAAAGGGGACGTTGTCAGCGGAGACTTTTTCGCTGTCTGTGACAAATATTGGCTGCGCTTCTACTATTTTGCTGACACTCACAATCTCCTCGGTTCTACCCTCGAAGTTTCGCTCTTTCTCACATGCGACTGCCCACAAGAGATTAGTTTCTGTTTCCGGAGTTTTTGCAACAAAGTCGAAAGGAGCCCTTTTTGTCTGGAAGACTATGAAGTTAAATTGAAGCAATTTTCTGATGACAAATTGGAGAAAGCGACTTTCGCTAATTATCCGTTTTGCAGCAGCAAGGAATCCTCCAATTTGTTCAGGATATTGAAAAATGTCAATAGGCTTCACGACTGGCTCGCCCAAAACCCATTCAAGCTTGTAAGCTGTTGAGACAGAGGCTTTTGCCATTCCCTGCTCATAACCATAAAGAGTTCTCCGCGAAATCCCAATAATGTCCGCCATCTTACCAATAGAGAGCCCTTTTTCCAACCTTTTCTTTCTGATTGCCTCTCCATCTAACCTTACATAATATCCTCCAGGACCAGCTTCTATCAGGGGGCCTGACCCTTTCAGAAGAGAATCCTTAAGAGTTATCAGAGTGACTGCGCCAACATTATATCTTGAGTAAACCGTGTCGTCTTCTAGTGGCTTATTCCGAGCTTTTTCGCAAATGATCAGTGAGGACCCGGAAAAAAGTTTAGCTAAAGTAGCAAGCCCTCTCGCATCCTTTTCATATACGTTTCCGATGTTAGGGTGAACTTTGACGAAGGCAAGTTGTTTTTCTTTTCTAGCTACGAAATCAAAACAGCTTGGTCGTGCACAACATCTTTGTGAGAGATAGAATCCTGCTTTTTCGAAAAGGGATTCAGCGTTGTCCAGAATCTCGGCTCTGTCCATCTCCTCCCCCTCGGATATAAATCAATACGCAAAGGTTGAATATAAACATGTTTATAAATTCAAATGTTAGAATCAGATACGGAGAGAATTTGGGGTCTAAATTTTTGATACAATCATGGCATGGGCTTTGTCGTAGGGTTCAAGTTGCACAATTTCCTTTACAGTGAAACCACGGCTCTTTAGTATATTTGCCTCCTGTTCATATACTTCGACTGGTTTTTTAGTCACGTCGATGCTTTGCGACTTAACTGCAAGTATGGTCCATCCGTTTTCTTTTAAGAAAAGCTCTGCATTATCAGCTAAAACTTTAGCTTGTTCAGGTTGCGCTATATCACAATAAATGGCATCTACCTTTTCTACAAACGTCATATATTTCTCTGGAATTCTAGCGTCCTCTAAAATTGGTGTCATGTTGAAGCGGAAAGCACATACGTTGTTTACTAATTCACGCATAGTACGGGCTGCAAACTCTACGCAGTAAACATGTCCTTTTTCTCCCACTATGTCGGAGACGTGACTGGCTGTTGTCCCCGAGGCTGCGCCAAGATATAAAACCTTATGACCCGCATGGATGGGTACGATATTCAGTCCTTTCAAAATGGCTGCTACAAGTTTGCTGCGGAAAGGGTCCCAGACCCTATACTCAACCTCTTGGAAGGAAATCAGACGTTCACCGTACACTTTCCTCCCCGGAGTCAAATTCTTAGTGGCAAGCCGTCTCGCCCCATCCTCTAGTGTTACCCAGTAGATTTCAGGGAATTTTTTGTGGGGCTTAGCGTCGGCGACCACGTTTCTTTCTCCTTTTTATGCGACTAGGTTTAGATTGCTTTCTTTTTTGCTCTTTTCGTGGTGAAGGTTTCCGGTATTTCTTTCTGATTTCGTCAACTCGTTTATCAAGGTTTGCTTTCAGCGAATCACCGATGTATCTGCCGCTGAAGGCATCGGTTCTAGCTGCGATGGCTATTTTTCCCGCTAGCGCTCTGGAAATTTTTCCCCTTTGCCACTTTTTGGCATCGTGAATTATAGTGTCTTGGTATATGATTCCGTGTTTTGGCGGTCTAGCTCCTGTTTTTAGAGCTCTGAAGAGGGCTTTCTCGGCTCCTAGAACTTGAATTGTACTTGCTGGCATTTTTGCAAGGCTAGTTAGTCCACCAGCTAATGCTACGAGGCGCGCAGCTAGCATGGAGCCTGTTAGGGCTTGGACGTTAGGTGCAACTTCTTCCACCGTTGAGTCTGCATAGTCTTGTAGACTTTGCCTTAGACTGTAGAATTTCAAAGTTTGTCTGCAAAGCGTTTGAATTTTCTCGATGTCAATGTCTGTTAATTCTGCACCCATGGAATCTTCTGCAGCTTTTGCGATTTGCTCAGCTTTTTTTTCATGTAAGCCTTCTTTTTCCAAGCTTTCTACCGTGAAGTTTGTTCTTTCTCCAAGGTTTAAAACCAGCCTTGCATAGGTTTCGTGTTTGTCTATAATGCGGTCAAGTTCGGGATAGTGTACGCCATACCATTCACGTATCCGTCCCATGAAAAGATTGGCAGTCTTGTCCAAGTCGTCAATGCTTAATATGGCTTGAGCGACCATTAAATCCCTTTTTTCTCCTGCTTTTTTCACCCTTAGCTTAGTAAGTTCAATGGAAACTTCACGAATCAGCTCTCGCAGCTCTTTCTCATGCTTAACAAACCCAACTTCTATGGAAAATTTCTCCAAATTTCTACGTAAATTCTCACCTTGAGAAGAAGGTTGGGCAATGCTGACATTTGCCTTTAATTGTTTCTTCACCGCTTGTGCGTCTGCAGCGTTTTCAAAAATAAAGGTATCATACTCCTTTTTCTGCAGTCTTCGAACCAAAGAAATTGCTTCGTCAATCGTTTTTCTGGAGTCGACGAGGTTTAGTTTTGCAGCTATTAACTTGGGGTTCTTCTTAAATAAAATCTTGTCAACTACTTGACCGTCTTCGCTGAAGCCTAGAACGCCTATTAGAGACACTATTATGGTTGCTTTCATGCTTTTTCTTCCTAACCTTTATCTCTGCTAATGAATAACCTTTACTGAAACGGAGCACACCCTCATGACTAATCGTTTAACGGTGGAAATTGCAGGGTTGAAGCTGGCTAATCCCACCATGCTTGCAGCCGGAATACTAGGCATGTCAGGCTTGACTTTGAAGCGGGTGGCAAAAGCAGGAGCTGGCGCAGTTGTCACTAAGTCTTTAGGCTTGAAACCTCGCAGCGGGTATTCAAATCCTACAGTGGTTCAAGTTGAAGGCGGATTAATAAATGCCATGGGGCTGCCAAACCCTGGCATTAAACATTTTGCTCTAGAAATGCGGGAGACGAAGGATATTGGGGTTCCAGTGATTGTGAGCATCTACGCCTTTACATCCCACGAGTTTGCGACAGTATCCAGAGAAGCTGTGAAGGCAGGAGCCGATGGATTGGAGTTGAATGTTTCGTGTCCCCATGCTGAGAAGACTGGGGCTGAAATTGGACAAGATCCGAGATTGGTTGAAGAAGTTGTGAAAGAGGTTAGGAAAAACGTGGAAAAACCTGTCTTTGTTAAGTTGACGCCAAACGTTGGCAACATTGCAGAAGTGGCAGAAGCTGCAGAAAGGGCTGGGGCTGACGGTGTAACGGCTATAAACACTGTGAAAGCCATGGCTATAAACATAGAGACAGCTAGACCAATCCTTGGAAACAAGGTGGGAGGTCTATCGGGTCTAGCGATTAAACCCGTAGCGATGAGATGCGTATACGAAATATGTGAAGCAGTAAAAATTCCAGTCGTTGGATGTGGCGGAATAAACACGTGGCAGGACGCGGTGGAATTTATGGAAGCAGGCGCTTCTGCGGTTCAAATAGGGACAGCAATAGCCACAAGAGGGTTAGAAGTGTTTAAGCAAGTTACCGAGGGAATTGAAGCGTTTTTGGAAAAGAAAAGATTTGGCAGTGTGAAAGAAATTGTCGGCTTATCCCATAGATGCTAATTTTCAAAGAACTGTACAAGTTCAGAAGGTTGTTAAGGAAAGCCCGTTGGTGAAGACGTTCTTCTTTAAAGACAAGCTATGCGCCCAAAGTAAGCCGGGTCAGTTTGTTATGATTTGGCTTCCCGGCTTTGACGAAATTCCCATGAGTATATCCTCAGCAGGTTCAAACCGCTTGGCATCAATAACTGTAGCTAATGTAGGCGAAGCTACAAAGCTTCTACATCAAAAAGCAGAAGGTGATGTTGTTGGTGTTCGAGGTCCCTTTGGAAATAGCTTCAGACTTGTTAAAGGCAATGTTCTCCTTGTAGGTGGCGGAACTGGAATCTCTCCCCTAGTGTTTCTTGCAGAGAAACTGATTGAGTTGAAAGCTAGAATGACTTTTCTGTTGGGGGCTAAAACTATGAGAGAGTTGCTTTTCTTGTCCAAGATAGAGAACATGCTTTCGAGAACTGAAGCCAAAATGTCCGTCTCTGCCGAAGATGGAAGTTATGGACATAAAGGAGTTGTAACCGAATTATTAGAAGAAACCTTAGCAAAAGAAAAGTTTGATATGATTTACGCTTGTGGGAAAGAACCGATGCTTCTCAAGATTTTTATGCTGACTGAGAAGCATAAAACTCCGTTGCAGGTAAGTTTGGAAAGACTTATGCGTTGCGCTATTGGTTTGTGTGGTAGTTGCATCATTGGCAAATATCGTGTGTGCATTGATGGGCCGGTTTTCACAGACGAGCGGCTTCGAGAAGTTAAAGATGAATTTGGACGTTTCAAAAGAGACTTTGATGGCAGAAAAGTAGTCGTTTAAGATTGAAACGAAGAGGCTTGCCTTGTGAAAGCAACAGTCGTTGCTCACCCTATTCAAGGGCTAGTCAAATATCATGGTTTAAAGAAACTCAAGGAGCGTATTCCTTTTCATGATAGCATCTCTGTGTGCGTCGAGGCTTTATGCACCACAACAACCGTGGAAGTCGATAGCTCTCTTCAGGAAAACATCGTTGTAATCAACGAGAGCTACGTGACAGGTCGTGACAAGGAGAGAATTGAAACTGTTTTGGGCAAATTAAGAACGTTGGCTGAATATTCAGGGTTTTTTAAGGTGGTTTCTCGGAATAGTGTTAAAACGGGAAAGGGGCTGGGTTTTTCTGCTTCAGGGTTTGCGGCTCTTGGGGTGGCGGCGAGTGAGGTGTTAGATTTGAAGCTTGATTATGTTTCGCTTTCAGAAATTGTGAGACTGGGGGCTGGTTCAGCTACGAGAAGCCTTGCAGGCGGGTTTGCGTTGTGGCACACAGACAAAAACGGGCATTCTTATGCTGAACAATTAGCCGCGCCAAGCAACATAGACTTCTCAATGGTTATTGTTCCCATACCTTCCAAAATAGGGACAGATGAAGCCCACGCTGAAGTGGTAAGTTCTCCTCTCTTTCAGGCAAGGCTCAGAAACATAGACAAACTAATAGCGGAGATGAAATCGGCAATAAGAAACGGTGACATTTCTACAATTGGACGGCTTGCTGAAGAAGATACGCTTAATCTTCATGCAATCACCATGACGGGGAAATCGCATATGGTTCTCTGGGAGTCAGATACAATTCAAATAATGCGGGAAGTAGACAAGCTGCGGGACAGTGGCATAAAATGCTGGTATTCTATGGACACTGGTCCTTCTGTTTTTGTTAACACACTTGAAAGGTTTGTTCACATTGTAGCTGACAGATTTGTTGAAATAGGGTTTCCAAACGCAATTATGAGCGAAGTAGGCGGCAAGCCAAAGCTTATCGATAGTCATCTTTTCTGAAAGAATAATTCAAAAAAGTTATATGGAAGTTGTAGGGTTCATTGTGGTTGGCGGGATGTGTTAATGAAAGGTGACCGTCAAATTCGACGCCGATTCTAAACGTTGGCTTACCCAAAACTATCGCCCGCTTGAACTTGAGCAAAAAGTCCGCGATTTCTGGGAAAAAAACTGCATAGCCGAGAAACTGGAGCAATTGAAGCTGGAAGACAATGGGGGCGTTTTAGGCTATGTAGAAGGTCCCCCGACGCTAAATGGTTATCCCCATGTCGGCCACGTTTGGGGACGGGTTATGAAGGATCTGCGATACAGATGGAAATCAATGCAGGGTTTTTACATTCCTTTCTGGGCGGGTTGGGACTGCCAAGGGTTGCCAGTTGAGCTGGAAGTGGAACGCCAATTAGGCGTGAGAAACAAAAAGGATTTGCTGGAAAGAGTGGGAGAAGAGCGGTTTGTTGCCGAATGTAAGAAGGCTATAATAAAGTATTATGAAGCTTGGCGTCGTTCTGACATCAGGGCAGGAGTGTTCATAAACGATGCTAAGGCTTACTGGACATATTTAGACGAATACATTGAACGTGAATGGAAATATCTCAAACGCGCTTGGGACCAAGGATTACTTGGTGAAGGTCACTACGTTGTAGCTTACTGTCCCCACTGCCAAACCTCCCTAAGCAACGCTGAAGTGGGTTTGGGCTACGAAGAAGTTGAAGATCCTTCGCTTTATTTTAAGTTCAAAGTCGCAAAGACGAAAAGCGAATACTTTCTCGTCTGGACTACCATGCCTTTCACGCTAGTTACAGACTTGATGTTGGCTGTACATCCAGATGCCGAATATGCTAAAGTTGACGTGAAAGATGAAACTTGGATAATGGTGAAGCAACGTGTAGGTCCAACCATGCAAGAACTTGAAATCGAAGACTACACTGTTGTCGACACAGTTTTGGGTGAAGAGCTGAAAGGGCTAAAGTATGAATATCCATTCCTAGACAATGTTCCTAAACAGCGGGAACTTGATAAGCATTCTTTAGTCCACACGGTTGTCTGTGAAGACTTCGTGGACGTGACGGCTGCTACAGGAATAGTTCATTTGGCACCCGGAAACGGTGAGGAAGACTTTGCTGCCGCTCAGAAACGCGATGTTTCCATATACGCTCCTTTTGACGATGAAGTTAACTTTACTAAAGATGCTGGCATGTTCGCGGGTTTGTTTGCCAGAGACGCTGACGATGTGGTTGTGGAAGAGCTGCGGAAAAGAGGCTTGTTAGTTTTGGTCAAACGTGTACGCCACGAATATCCAACTTGCTGGCGTTCTCATCACAAACTTGTGTGGTTTGCAAGAAGAGAGTACTACCTCTGGACAAACAAGATAAATAGCAGGATAGTTGGAGCTGCCGAAAAGATTGAATACTTCTATGAACCTCCGAAAAACCGGTTCCTAGCATTTCTCCGCGAAGGCAAACCATGGTGTTTCTCTCGCGAAAGAGTTTGGGGTACTCCTCTTCCAGTTTGGAGGTGTACCAGTTGTGGGCACAAAATTCTGGTGGCAAGCAAGAAAGAGCTTTTCGAGAGAGCTACGGAGTCTCCTAAGGGACATTTTGAGCTTCACAAGCCATGGATAGACCGCGTATTGTTTAAATGTGAAAAGTGCGGCGACGAAATGTATCGTGAACCTTTCGTGCTTGATACTTGGCATAACAGCGGTGCAGCTCCTTATGCAAGGTTTACTGATGAAGAGTTTAGCCAGTATGTGCCTGTCGACTTTCTTGTGGAAGCAATAGATCAAACCCGGGGCTGGGCAAACACGTTATTGCTTGAGCATGTTATAATGACCGGGAAGGCGGAGCCTCCCTACAAGGCGTTCTTGCTTTATGGTCATGCACTGGATGAGAAAGGACGCAAGATGAGCAAGAGCTTAGGTAACGTTATAGACGCTAACGACGTGTTTGACAAATACTCCGCTGACCTCTTTAGGTTCTACACGCTTTGGAAATGTTCACCAATCGATTCTATGAGCTTCGATGTGAAAGAACTCAACAAACGACCTTACCAAGTTCTCAGCACCATCTATCATCTTTATCGTTTTTTCATGCAAAACTCTGAATACGACCATTTTAACCCTCAAGAGCACACTTTGGAATGGGCAAGAAAGAACAATGCTCTAAAACCGCCAGATCAGTGGCTTCTTTCGAAGCTGCAGAGCACCGTGAAAGAGGTTACTGCGAAGTTTGAAAGCTGCGAGTTTAACTTTGCTCTTTCGGAGTTAGAAGAGTTTGTTGTTAATTTTCTAAGCCGACAGTATGTTCCTATGGTGAGGCATGAACTTTGGAGCGACGAGCAAGAAACGCTAAACCGTAGATTGGCAATTTACGCCACTCTTTGGCAGACACTGAAAACCTTAAACTTGCTCTTCAACCCGGTCACGCCTTTTCTTTGCGAAGCCATGTACCAACAAGTTCACAAAGTGCTGGACAAAACACTGTTGGAATCAGTGAACTTTGAGAAATGGCCAGTTTATAACCGAAAACTGGTAGATTCGAAGCTGGAAAAGGGCTTCGACACACTTCTAAAATACGTTTCTCTAACTTACTCTGCACGGCAGACAGCTAAGTTGAAGCGTCGATGGCCTCTAAAGAAGGTGACTTTGGCTGGACCGAAAAACGCGCAAAATGCTATGAAGAAGCTTGAAGACCTGTTTCTTGAACTTGCAAACATAAAGACAGTTGAGTATGTCGATAGATTGGAAGAAATAGGTGAAAAAAGAGGTCTAGCCTCGGAAAGTAACATGCACGCTCTGATAGATACCCGCAGAGATCAAACGTTGCGAGGAGAAGGTTTGATGCGGGACTTAGCTCGACGTGTCCAAGCACTTCGCAAAGAACTAGGCTTTACACCTACAGAAATCCTAAATGCCGTTTACTTAGCGGAATTAGACGCTGAAGGTACAAAATTGCTTCAACCCCATCTGGAAACTTTGGTAGAGCTTGTTCGCACAAAAAAGGTACATTTACAGGAAAGCAGAAGCCCTCTTGAAGCAGAATGGCATGAATTCAAGTTAGACAATAGAAGCGTGTATATAGCTATACCTAAAGATAATCTCTTTGTCTAAAGAAGTCAACCCTTAAGTTGACAAACTCCCTATTATCAGCAGCGAAACACCATGTTATTCATAACTCTTCTCTCTCCGAAAGGAAAAGGCGCCGACGCAGTAAAGCATCTTAAAACGCTCAAAGCATCTAAGAACATAACCATTCGTGAAGTCTTCTTCACTTTTGGAAGATACGATGGCATTATCATATTTGAAGCTGTAAACGAAGCAGCAGCAATGAAATTTGTCATGCAAACCGGCTTCGACACCAACTACACGATGGAAACATTAGTTGCGGTTCCCACCGACAAAATCTAAAACTCCCTTTTTTCTGTTTTAGAAAATGAACAGACAGAGAGCAAATATCACAACTAACGAAACAGCTAGTAGTTTTCTTGAAAGTGAAAGCTTCGAAACATCATCCAATGGTCCTGGATGCTTATACATAGAGAGGAAGAGAACAAAAGCCAGCATTATCCATTGCTCTGTGAACAGAAGTAACAATATTGAAATCAAAGTGAAAGCGGTGCGGGCAGTGTCATTGTTGATAATACTTCTTAATGTGTGGCCTCCGTCAAGCATTCCTGTAGGCAGCAAATTAAGCAAGGTGACGAACATTCCAATCCATCCCGCAAAAGCCACAGGATGCAGATAAACAACATAGCTGCCCGGACCAGGGAGCTTCACTATCAAATCCATAAGAATCAGAAACAGTGGTGAAATAGGAAGCCCTCCTCCAAAGTCCGAAGGCATTGGCTCTACATGAGAAAGATAAAGACCAATAGCAGAGACAAAAACGGTCACGATGAACCCAGCAATCGGTCCGCTGGCTCCTATGTCGAATAAAGCGTCCTTATTTGGCGCCGTCTCTTTTTGTACGATAACTGCGCCGAATGTTCCTAATCCTAGAAACCCGAGAAACGGTGGTGGCCCAGGAATAAAATAGGGCATGGATGCTTCCATATTGTGGTGGTTTGCTGCAAATTTGTGAGCCATCTCGTGGACGCCCAGTATTCCAAGTAACGCTAAGGTGAAGCTGGCTGCTCCTATCAAAGGATCGGTAATTCCGGTGGAAAGAATGTATCCAGTGACAAAAACCGTGGCTATGGTGACTAGGAGAAGTATTACGTTGATTATGGGGCGGCTTGGTTTTGTCTGCGGTTTCGATGCAACCTTCAATACATTTCTTCCGCTTCTTTCCCTTAACACAGGTGCAAAACCTATGTTGGCCAGGCTTTTGACCAGTCTGGTGAAGGCTTGTTTTGAATCTGGTCTCAGACTCACGTAAAAAGTGGGTACACCATGCTCTATAAAAGCCTCTTCAATATTATATTCTGCGGCGACTAGTGGCTGAATTTTGTCAAATTGAGAGGCAACGGTAGAATCTGTGGGGGGTTCAGGAGAGACAGTTGGTTGCTCGCTCATGAGTGACGACTACCGAAGGCTTTTTTTAGTATTAGAAAAGTTGTTGAATTTAAGCATTGGTTTTTTTGATTATACTTGCTAAACTATTGAACTTGGTGCTTAACTGCAGTAGGTCAATGTTTGTTTTGAGTGGTGCGCGCTAGGAGGTTTCAAGCTTGTAGAGCACTCTTAACCCCTTTAAGGTCTTATGGACGGTGTTCCCAAGCTTCGATATTTCTTCTAATCCGATTTCCTGTTGCCAGTCATACACAAAGTCATGTTTCCCTACAGACGGCTTGAAACCTATCTCTTGAAGTTTCATCATTACAGATGTGGGTGTTTTTCCTTCACTGTTGAACCATAGGGTCAAGTATGTCTTTGTAATTGCCTTATGTATTCTCTCGACTTTTTCATCCAACTCTATTGTGTCAAGCTGAGCTTCAATTCTCGTGATTCTTCGGTTTAACGCCTTCTCAGATTCACCTATCAATTCAAGCTCTTTCTTCAGTTTTGAGGTTTGCTCATTTAGTGCCCGCGTTTCTGCCACCACAATAAGTGGAAAAAATAGAAGAATTTTCTAGAATAAATATCAACTTCTCCTACAATGAATATGTCAGATCTCGATATGCACCTCTTTTCTTATTGTATGCGAAGTTTCTTCCACAAGTCACGCTCCACTATGGATAAGCTTCCACCTTACTGATTTGCAGACCTGAAATGGTAAGAGAGCAAACAATCAATAACAGAATCAACATCAATGCAGACTCTTTTGCGGAGCTCACTGATGATCACTGTTACCCATCAGTTATTTTTATTATTCGGCAGCAATTCACATGCATAATCAATTTGTCTGAGGGTGCACAGGTTTGTCCGTGTTGTCATCATAAGGTTCAAATAAGCAATATTCGTGATAATCTGTGGGGGTAAAGCAAATGACAGTGCCTTCATTCGTAAGAAACGTAGTGAGAACGTGCATGCGAATAGGAACAGAAGACAGGGTATGCATATTCACTTGGCGGCATACGCTTGATTTGGCAGAGACCTTTGCATTGGAGTGTCAAAGATCTGGGGCAAAAACCCATTTGGAAATTGAGACTGATGAATTCTATTATCAGGCTGTTTTGGATCTGCCAATAAAGTATCTGAGAGAGACCAATCCATTCAGCCTTGCTTTGCTGGATGTAGCTACTGCGAACATTTTCATAGCTGGTCCAGAAAACCCTGAAAGATTGAAGCGAATTTCACCTGAGAGAATGAGTGCTATGGTAGAAGCTGACAAGCCATACAACAACAAGTTACTGGAAAAGAAAATTCGATCCGCTCATATCCTTTTAGGATACGTTACTCCTCAAAGAGCCAAGACATATGGCTTCAATTATGACGAATGGAAACAGAATATCCGAGCTGCTTTAGATGTAGATTACAATTCTATGCGAGAACTGGGTAAGAAGGTTGGAGAAAGACTTGAAGAAGCCTCTGAGATTCGAATAACAGCAGCAAATCGTACAGATTTGACGTTAGCCTTGGAAGGCCGAGACTCACACGTTAATGACGGGGTTATTGATGATAAGGATATTGAAAAAGGCGCTGTCTTCACGGCTCTACCAGCCGGCAATGTTGCAGTGGTACCAAGGGAAAGGAGTGCAAGAGGAACATTCTTCTCAGACGTTCCTGAGCCTGATGCTGGCTTGCTGATACGAAATCTTGCATTGCGTTTCAGAGACGGAAAGCTTTTTTCTCTTGAAGGCAGCCAGAATGCTGAAG
>Ga0209427_10000485_pt1 | contig 42347 bp, 34 predicted proteins | sample DeeMarSWOR136_30_FD_187465 | JGI IMG/M metagenome (GOLD analysis project Ga0209427, IMG submission 187465) | Marine sediment microbial communities from White Oak River estuary, North Carolina - WOR-1-36_30 (SPAdes) (version 2) | ecosystem: Environmental > Aquatic > Marine > Intertidal zone >...
TTTACCTCTGCAACATTGTTACATGGAAGCTTTCCAAGATAAAGATCTGGGATAACATCGACGTTTTTCATATCCACTGGATACTCGGCAAATCTTTCATCACCATCATAATCCCAGTTTGAAAAACCTCCTGTATCGTTATAAATATCAGCATAATAAAGATCGCTTGGGAAATTATCTTCTATTTCATCACTAACCCATGCATATCTAACAGGAAATATTTCTTTATCTTTTACTCCTGCTCCTACAAGTAGAAGGTATGTAATTCCCCAATTTTCCTTTGCATCTTTTATGAAGTATTTGATATCCTCCTGTTCATCGACACCGACGCCTGATGGTATCTCATCAAGTGTAACCATAATCGTTCTCACAGGTGGGTCTAAACTATTTTTATGATCCACAAGTGTTTGCAATGCTGACTCAAACTCTTTAGGAGCGATAATCAAAAGATCATACTCATCAGGAAATATCCATGGTTCTTCAGGTAACTCATAAGAAATAACGATTTCCGCTTCCTCTGAATAATATATCGCATTTTCTTTAGGATAATATTTCACAGGAATAATAGGAACAGTCAAAAAAGTCACCTGCTCACCATCATTTAAACCACCACCAGTTCTAAAACCAAATTGCTCTTCAGGATAAACATCAATATCAGAATATGTCATAACTATATCAGATTTTGAAATTTTATTTGATACAAAATTAGTTGAAAACATCTGTATTTCTGGTGAAGGTTCAACTGGTTTTGATATCAATTGTTTTATTGGTGTAGAAAATATAACATTTACACTTTCTATTTTAGTACCAAAGGGAAATGTAAACACCTTAGTAAATACCGGTAAGGATGGTTTACCTTCCTCCCGAGAAATAGAAGTTGCCTCATTTAATTCAATAGTGATATAATCTTCTTTTTCACATATAATTGGTTGAGAAAAAACTATAGTCTCAGATATAAATTCTTCATTTTTTTCTTCAGTTTCGGCAATAGCTCCAAGTCCACCAAGGACAAAAATTGCAATTATTACAATTGTTATTATTTTTTTCATATCTGCCCCCTCTTTTTTCTATATATATTATAAGTGGGTTTTAATAATTATGGGTTACTATAAAAATTTTGTACATATTAAGCATTACTTTCGAAAATATCTAATTCTGTACAAAATATTTATAATATAATAAAAAAATAAAAAATTTAGATTTATTTTTTAAATCTAAACCTTCTTTTGGTCTTCTTTGGACTTTTACCTTTTTCAGTTGGCTCATCTGATTTTGTATCATCTGTATTCTCTGTGGTACCAATTGGTGGAGCTGTAGAAAACAACTTATTAAAAATCTCTTTATTTGAGTCATACCAGCTCTCCCATCTTTTATTTTCATTGCTGAGTCTCTTGCAATCCGAATCAGTTTCCTCATATAACTGATATAACTTTGTGAGCCTTTCTTTTTCCTTTTCGTACTCTGTGGTTATTGTTTCGAATTTCTCTTTGTATTCCGAGAAATCTTCTAGTTGTTGAAGTTTCTCTATTTGAGTGTTTAAATCATTTATCATAGTTTCTTTATTGCGATTTTCTTCTTTTAAACTGTGAATTTCTTCTTCAAGATTATTACGAATTTCATCAAAATCTTCGCATCTTTGTTTAAAATCATCAAACTGTCTGATTTTCTCCTCATTTTCCCCTAGTTTTTGAGAAAGTGTGTTAATTCTTGCTGTCATGTCTTCTTCAAGTTGTCTCTTTGAAGTTTCAGCCACTCTTATACGTTCTTCAAATTCGGCAGCTTTTTTTTCTGCGACTGAAAGCTCTTCCTCTTGATTTTTATAAGCATCCCAAAGTTTTATTAAACGCTCTTTTTCTTTCTCTAACTCTTCGCTGTATTTTCTTGCACCTTCAGATGCCTCTACCTTTCTTTGTTCAGCCTCACTTATTCTATTTTCAAATTTATCAAGAATACCACTTATTTCATCTAAATGCTCTAAACTTAGCATGGTTTGTATCCTTGATAAGTCCTCTGCACTTCTTGAGAAAGAATTTTTCACTGCATCTATCTCATCTGATACATTAAGTAATTTTTCTCTTAGCAAACCTAATTGTTCCGCATCTTTTACCATTTCAGTTTTCTCACTCATAATAAATACGCCTCCCAAATTAAATTCAAGCCACCGAGAATGAATTTGTTGATATTTAAGGATTTTCATAAAATTATGAATAAATATTATAATATTTTTAACTAATATAAAATAGACTTTTTATTTATCTTTTTATTTAAAATATCTAAAATATTATACCACTAAACTAATAAAGTAGATTAAATATACATATTTTGAATATTAAACCTAATTACTAGGAGGTTAAATTGGATGGGATTATTAAAAAAACTTAGCTTCTCCAATATTCTACAAAAAATTTTTGGGAAAAAGCATGCAAAAATTGGAATTTATGGTCCACCCAACGTAGGTAAAACAACATTGGCAAATCGTATTCTTCGTGACTGGACTGGAGATATAATGGGCAGTGTTTCAGAAATACCTCATGAAACACGAAGAGCAAAATGGAAAAAAGATGTGAAAGTTGATAACGGAAATTCCTCTCTACTAATGGATATTGTTGATACCCCTGGAATATCTACAAAAGTAGATTTTAAGGATTTTATGAACACATATGGTCTAAATAAGGACGAGGCAAAAAGAAGAGCAAAAGAAGCAACAGAAGGAGTAATAGAAGCAATAAAATGGTTAGAGGGAATAGATGGAGTTTTGCTTGTTATGGATTCAACCCAGGATCCTTTTACACAAGTAAATGTTACAATACTTGGAAATCTTGAAGCAAGAAACCTCCCTGTATTAATTGCAGCAAATAAAATCGATATGGAGGATTCAAGCCCTGCGACATTGAAATCTGCTTTTCCACAACATCCAGTTGTGCCAATAAGTGCATTAACTGGATATAACTCAGACAATCTATATTCAACGATGGTTACGCATTTTCGTAAAAGAAAAAGAAAAAAACGGAGGTAGATGGTATGAAAAAAAAGGAGGATGGCATCTCATTTAATCTTGTTTCACGTCAGAAATTAGGGGACCTTTCTACAGATGAAAAATTAAAATTTATATTAAAAGAGGTTAAAAAAGGTAAGATTCTAGTTTTAGAATATGGATTAACACCTATTGAACAAACAAGTCTAATAGAAAATACCATGCGAGAAATTGAACAGGACACTTTTATTGGTGTTGAAATGGAGGGATATGGCCAGGATAACCCTTCGATTATTCAGAAGATATTAGGTATAACAAAAAAACCAAGAATGACCCTTATCGGACCTGCAGATTTGTTAAAAAAGATAAAAAAGGACAATGAAATGATTGAAATTAAAATAATTCCTGGTCGAGGAGCTAAATAAAAATGCCTCACCAGTGTCTTAAGTGTGGATTAGTATTTGAAGAGGGATCCTCCCAACTGTTAAAAGGATGCCCTAATTGTGGTGGAAATCGTTTTTTCTTTACTAAAAACCCACTGGATCAAAATGAAAGAGATAAAATAACTGAAAAGATAGGAAAAGACATTAACACTACAATTTTGGAATTAATGGGTGATCAAGCAAAGGATATGGTCGATCCCTCAGGAAATTGGGTAAAAATAAAACCAAAAGACATTCGAAAAGCAATGCAACAGCATTGGTCAGAAAGTAAAAAGATAGCTCCAGAGAAAAAGGAAGAAATTGAAGTTATCACAGGTGAAGATTATAGAAAAGAGGCTATTGAAAAGATTGAGTCTGAGGTTGATAAATCTGCAACTCCAGAAACAATTGATATTGAAAAACCTGGTAAATATAATATCGATCTCAAAGGTTTGCTTGAGGAAGAGCCAATCATTATTCAAAAAGATGGTTCTTACACTATTCACTTACCATCAATTTTTAAAATGATTGATAAAGAAAAAAAGTAATAATTGCAGGTTTTATTTATCTTTAATTTTTTTAAAGCCTAAGTCTTCTATGAAGCTTTACTACTGCTTCTACAGCAGCTTTCGCCCTTTCGATTCTTTCTTCAGCTTGAAGTCTGGTCATTCCAGGACCAGATATACCTAGGCCTACTGGTTTGTTGTAATCAATAGATAAATCTGCAATCTTTCTGGTTGCATGTTGAATGACGATATCATCATGCTCTGTTTCACCTTCAATTACTGCCCCAAGGGCTATGACTCCATCGATATCTTTTCTCTCTAACAATTTTTTTATTGGCAGGCCCATGTCAAAAACACCTGGAACTTTTACAACTTGTTTAATATCAGCTCCAAGAAATTGGGCATGCTCTTTCGCTCGCTCAAGCATAGCCATTGTTATGTCATAGTTGAACTCTGAAACAACAGCTCCAATTCTAATTCTTTCTACCATTTTTTTCCTCCTTAATTTCTTAAAGGCCCTGCGTCTTTAAATCCTTCACGCAAGCCCTTTCCTGCTTTTTTAATAAGTTTCTCAGGTTTGAATAATAAATCCAACGCATTTAACGCATGCTCGCGAGATCGTTTTTCAGCAAGCCATGCAAGTTCTTTCTCATCATCTGCTTCGTCTTCATGAACAAACACTTCCAAAATATGCTTATTACACATTAATTGGGCTTGTAAAAGTGCAGAACTCGCCTCATGAGCACATTGTTTATCAATAGGTTTTGGTCCTGGCATACCTAGGGCCATTACAATATCGCAATTTTGTTTCTCGAATAATTTTTTACATGCAACAGGCAGGTCTTTTATTCCAGGAACAGTATATCTGACTATTTTAAAACCAGTGCTATTTGATTTCAACTCATCAATAGCTGCTTTTGCCATATCATATCTGGCAAATGTTGTGTCAGCAATTCCAATTATTTTCATTTTTCCTCAATTTTTTCCATACTTTTTTGAAATTCATAGGCTGATATGATCTTGCTAATAATCCTTCTTGTTCCTTCTAGATCACTACCTCCAATAAACTCTGAAAGCCTAACGACTTTTGCATTTAATTTACGTTTTTTCAGTTGAGACACAATATTATTTTCATCATGTAATTGATCAAAACCAAGTGCAATTATATCTGGTTTTATTTCCTCAACAATCTCATATATATCATCCTCATGTCCCAAATAAGCTTCATCTACAACCTTTAATTCTTTTATCAAATTAAGACGAATTTCCTCAGGATTTACTGGTTCATGTTTTAATCTTCGAACTGTTTTGTCAGTTGCAACTACTACAACTAATTTATCACCCAATTTTTTCGCTTCCTTTAAAAAATAAATATGTCCCAGATGTAAGAGATCAAAAGTTCCAGTTGCCATTACTTTGACCATTTTCTCCACGCTTCAACTATTGATTTTCCATCTAAAAAAACAAGGTTGTGTCTATCTGCATAATCCTTTGCTTTTTCTCTGGGTAAAGCCTTACCATTCTCACCCATAATCTCACATCCACTTCCTATTGGAGTGAGATTTGCCATTTTCATCATTGAAATTACAAGTTCGGTATGTCCTTTTCTTTCATTGAGTAATTCTTTTGCAGCAACACATATTGGTACATGACCCGGAGACCTAAATTCCTTTCCAAATATTTTTGTTGCCTGCCCATCATTTAGCTTTTGTATTTTTTTTGTCATACTTGCAAATCTATTCATTGTTAAACTACGATCGATATCTGTGATACCAGTAAATGTTTCTCTATGATTTATATACAGTGAAAAAGAAGATTTTGTATCATATGGTATATCATTAGGAGCTAACTCTTTTAATATAGGATATTTATCATTAATATCAAGATACATATCTGCTAAAAATGGAAGTTTCAATTTGTCAGCAACTTCCTTTGATATCATTAAAAAGATTAAACCTCCGCCGTCTTTTCTCATCGTTTTTATGGAATCCGGAGTCACAAATTCTGATGCTATAACTAAATCTGTCTCACCTTCTCTACTCTCATCATCAAAAATTAAAATGAATTTACCTTTTTGCAAATCAGCTATAGCGTTTTTTATTTTTTTTATAAATTCACCCAAATGTAGATTCACCTCATTAAAAATAAATTTTGGGTTGCTACTCATTAATTGGTGGACTGACCTTTCTTTTACTCTTGGATGCTAAATATCGGGTCACATATCCTGCTATACGATTTCTTAAAAGAATGCTACTTACATCACTTAACTCTGCAACCTTTTTTTTATTATGTTGGAAATTATCATCTTTAAATTGATCTGGATATTTCTTTACAAGATCTATTGCGATATTTTTTATGAAAGTTTGTCTAATATTTCCCAGGATATCACCTTACAATAATAGGACGTCGGAATAACATTAGGTTATATAAAAACTTTGCCAGTTTTTATTAAATAGTTAGAAAATAATTGTAATTGGTCTTTGATATACAAATTATAAATAGGGATGTAAACATTTATTGCAATATAACTATTTTCTAAATCTATTGTTCAGATTTTATTTATTATCGGTTTTTTAAAATCTCATTGATTCTTTTCAATAAATTTTGCGAATCAAACGGTTTTTCAATATAATCATCACCTAAAAAACTACCTGCTTTTTTTGCCATCACGTCTGTTCGAGCTGTTAGAAAAACAATCGGGACATCCTTACATGACGGTATTTCCTTTATACGTTTAAAAACTTCCCAACCACTCATTTTAGGCATCATTATATCCAACAAAATAAGGTCAGGAATTTGATCGTTTTTCAATATTTGAAGGCATTGCATTCCGTCATTTACACTTATAATTTCATAATCAGAGTTAGAGCTTTCCACTACATATTTAAAAGTGGAAATTTGATCTGGCTCATCATCCACTATCATTATTTTTTTCATAATCCTCTCAACTCTCCTATTTTATCTATTACAAACTGTTATCTTTTTTTTATATTAATATTTATTGAATTTATACAACAAATTTTTAAAATTTTAAATTAATAGAATATATTATAAAACAGCAGCTTATTTCTAAATAGGACCTATCCAAATATTTGGAGGATATATAAATGACAGTAGAGTTTGATGTATATAATGGAAACCCTGTGATAATTCTGAAGAGAGATGAAAATGATGCTTATCCTTTTAGATTTGGAGTTAGAAAAGCACAGATAATTATTGACCATATTGAAGACATTAAAAAGTTTGTAAAAGAAAATTCAAAGCAAAAATAATAATATTCCTTCTTAATCTTTAAATATAATTCTTTAATTTTTTTTAGAATAACTTCTCCTTAACGTAAACATATATAAATATGTATAATAATGCATTTAAAAAATGGAGGCAAAAACATTACCTCAAAAAAACCTTCAATCAAAACTCTTGCAGGAAAAAAAATAGATAAGTTTGAAGATTACGCATTGCACAGCGATGTATTTAGAAAACTAAGTAATATAATAATAAACTCAGCACCTTATAGTCATATATCAAAAAAATTTAGTGAATTTCGAGATTATAAACTAATCGAACAAATAAAACAAAATAAGGTTCCAGAACATGTTGCAATTATAATGGATGGTAATCGACGTTATGCTAAAGAACTAGGTCTTCCGCCTGATACAGGTCATATTTATGGTAAAGAAAAACTAGAAGAAGTTTTAGAATGGTGCTTTGACTTAGGTATAAAAAATTTAACAGTTTATGCTTTTTCAACTGAGAATTTTGATAGGGATAGCACAGAGGTAAGAACTCTTATGAGTCTATGTAAAGAGGAACTTCAGAGGGCATCAAAAGATTCTCGGATTCATAAAAACAAAGTTAAAATACGAGTGATAGGACGGATGGATGCTTTACCTGAAGATATTGCTAAATCTGCACAATATATAATGGATGAAACTAAAGAATATGGAGCATATTCTTTCAATATAGCATTGGCATATGGCGGAAGAGAAGAGATAATCAATGCGATACAAAAAATTGCAATAGATGTAAAAAACAAAAAACTAAAAATTGAAGATATAAATGAACCAATTGTATCAAAATATCTATATACTAATGGAATCCCTGATCCTGATTTAATCCTAAGAACATCTGGTGAGGAAAGGATATCTAACTTTCTATTATGGCAGCTTGCTTATTCAGAACTCTATTTTTCAGATGTCTTTTGGCCAGCATTTCAAAAAAGAGATTTTCTAAAGGCAATAATTACATGCCAACTTAGAAACAGAAGATTTGGTAAATAGTTTATTTATCAGTTATATCATTTGATTCATCTACTTTTTCAATTTCATCAGCAATTTTTGCAAGCTTCGCGAATTGACAATAAAAAAAATAAAGAATAACACCTGTTGCTAAAAATATAATAGAAAATGCAAGAATCGAATATGGAATTGTGGATGTAGATAGATAATAAATCTGGCCAAGAATGCCCGAACTTCCTTCCCCAATTAAATAACCGCTTATAATAAAAAATAATGCTATTATTAAAAGTAAAACTCCTATGAAAATTGAAAATTTACAAAATTTACCTGTTTTAAAATCACTGTGTGCTGAGAAGTATCTTATTTTAAACATACTTATCTATATTTCCTAAAACTTATATTATGAATCTTCAGATGAATTTAGTGTATTTTGAACCTTACTTTGAAGTTCATTTAGTTTTTCTTTGGTTCTTCCCTCTTGTTGTTCAAGAGTATTTTTTCTAAGTTCCAAAGATTCTTTATTTGATTTTAATTCTTTTGTGACCTCACTTTTCCCCTTTGTTTTTATTAACAATGCTCCGATACTTTTATAGACTGGAGCTTTTGTATCTGTTTTATCTAACTCTTCCAATGCTTCCTCAATTTCTTTTAATCTTAATTCTACTTGTTGACGTTGTTGCATTATCATTTGAAGTTGCATTCTCATTTGTTGTAATCTATTAATTTGGTCTTGTAATTGTTTTGACATTTCTACCTCAGCCATAATCTATGCTCCTTTTTTTGGTGAATACTTATTTTACTATTAAAGGTATTGTAACAATGATAATTATAATAGTTATATTTTATAAAAAAATAATATTTAATATAATAGAAAATATTATATAGAAAGATACAAATATAGGAAGCTATACAAAATTATTCAAAATGGGGGATAAAAAATTGAAGAAAAATGATAAGTTAATAGCAGTGTTAGGAGTAATCATATTGATTATCGCTGCAGTTGGAATTTATTACTGGTCTGAAGAACCAGCATTTGTGAAAGCTGAAGTGAAAGATTTTTTTATGGTATCAGGAGTTATGAAAGATTTACCAGAAGCAATTGCAATATCAGATTCTTGCCCTTTTTATTCATTAATAGCAACACCAGTGGCGATCAATTATGATTTAGAAGGGTATCAAAATGTAATCCCTTTATATATTAAGAATTTTGAAGAACCATCAAACGCAATTGAAAGAGCTGAAGATATGATAGGGCTCTTTGCAGATGAAGAAGTTAAAGATGATATTTCACCTAAAGATCTATCATTAGATTTTGCAGAGAAATATTGGAAGAGCAGCGAGGGTGCCTTGTTAATTGAATATACGCAGGAAGGTTATAATCTTGGTGTTCTTGCAACGCCTATAGCCTCCTATTTTTCAATACCTGTAATTGTAACAGATGTAGTAGATGAAAAAGTAAGAGAGGTTTTAGATGATTTAGGTGTAAAGCGTACACTAATTTGTGGAGATCTAGAAGGTTTTGGAGAAATTTTAAAATTTGAAGATGTTGATCAAGTTGTAGATGCATCTATACAAGTTGTCCAAGAGAAATTTGACGAAGTAAAATATATCACAATTACAAATCCAATTGATATTCATGAGCCTAAGGTTATGGGTTCGATTTCAAAGAATTACGAGGGAACCTTAAAACCAACATTTTCTTTGTTTCCGTCTCAATTAAAATACAGTTTAGGAAATCTAAAGACTGCACTAAATCCTAGTGTTAAATTTGACACTGTACAAATCCCTGAAGACTGGAAATATGCACTAATTAAATTAGAAGGAATTGCTGAATATAAAGGCGATGAGGATCCTGATAAATATGGTAGCAGTATTACTCTTGATTTTGTTGGTGACTATGAAGTTTTTGGATGCGGCCTCGGTACACCTGCAGGTATACCGATTCGTGATTCTGATGGGAAAATAAAAGTGGATCGTATTTATTCTGAAAATGTCGTTTATGACCTTGGTGGCGAGGAATTTAATATCATCGGAAAAAGTGCAACGTTAATGGTTTCTAGCTCAGCTGATGTAAAAGTAAATCTTGTTATTGAAAATTTAAGCGATCCAATTTATCCAATGATGAAAAAACTGTCAGCAACCGCTCCTTATCTTACCGCATATCGAAAAGGAATAATATTTGGTAAACCTGAGTTTGCGTTTGTTGCCGATGACAATGTTAGAGATGAAAGAGATCAAACGTCACCTGGAACATATCAAACACGATCCAATCATGGTTTATTTTATGCAAATAACAAGCACGTTTTTGATATACATGATCAAATCAATGAACTCTTAGCAAAGCTTGTAAGTATTGACCTTACTCAAATGGACGGTCTAAAAGATTTGAGGAACTATTACAAAGATAATCCCGTCTACGTTTGTCTTATCGGAGGAAATGTAGGGATACCTCAGATAATTTATGATAGTTACTTAACACCTCCTGGGGGAGGATACATCTCTACAAAATATGGTGTTGGAATCCCAACAGATATAATTTATGGAAACATTGATCCAATACCTGACAGCTGGGAAATGGTACAGCCGGATGTTTATTGGGATGATGATGAGAATTTTGCGTATCAAGAAAATATCGTTGGTAGAATAACAGGCTGGGATGTCCAAGACGCAAGCGCACTTATTGCCAGAACAATTTTTTATGATAATATTTTAGAAAAAGATGGATTTGATCTATGGAAGGATAAGGCAACAGTACAAACTGGATGCGGAACTGATTTCTTAAGACCCCCACTTGCAACCCTACTGCGAAAAGCAAGCGGTAAGGATGACATTATAAAATGGTATTCTGGTAATACTGAATTGACAGGTGATAGTTTACAAAAAACAGTTTTAGAGCCTCTTGGCTTTAATGTTTACCGAACATATAATACTGAATCTCAAGTAAAGGGTTTCAGTGACTCGGCAATTAATACAATGGCCTCTCAAAATCTATTGAGTAGATTGTTGTTTGGAAAAATGCTTACTAAGATAGTATCAGGTGAAAAGAAGGTTACTGGCGGAAAATTAATGGAAGAGTGTAACATAATATGGCAAAATGCACATGGTATGCCTAATTATTATGAATTTGGTGATGCTGCAACAAGTACGCTTGGTTTCAGGCCTCTTTTATATCTATTAGGAAATTGGATTTATCGTGTTGGTAAAAACTTCTTTATGACACCTTTAACTCAGTATGGCACACATAATGTTAGAAACATTGAAAATATGGAACTTGGTCCTTCAGTGATGATTATAGAGAGTTGTTTTACAGGTAAATTTGATGGTATGTATCCAAAGCAAGCTATAAGCCAAGCACCTCTACATGCTGGAGTTAATGCATTGATTGCTTCGCCAACTGAGACAAATGTACCTGGTGGGTATCTTGAACCATACCTTGAAAAAGGAATAAAATGGGATCGTTACAATATAATTGGAAATATTGCCAATAGATTGAATATCAGGAAAGGTATTTACCCAGAATTTCACTTTGGACCGGTAATATACAGTGATTTCTATGAATATCTTGGTTTAGATCAAGATGTCGGAACAGCACTTAGAAATGCTAGAAATGACTACCTGCCAAAAGATTGGGATGCAAAGTTTAAATGGGTACCACCACTTGCAGCAGGAGGCAAGAATCTTGCACCAAATGTCCCAGAGCATAAATATCTGACATATCAAGAATATTGTTTATATGCAGATCCAGCATTCAACCCATATATGCCTAATCAATAAATAGAAAAAATTTAATTATTTTTTTTATTTATTCCTCTTTACTTTCTTCATTTCCGTTTTCAATTATTTTTGCAACTGAAACTACCTTATCGCCCTTGTTAAGCCTCATGATTGTAACGCCCATTGTATTTCTTCCCTGTATTCTGATATCCTTAACTGGGACTCTTACCATCATCCCTTCTTTGCTGGTAAGCATTATTTCATCATCATCAGTTACCTCTTTTACATAAATCACTTTTCCGTTTCTCTCATTTGTAACAATAGTCTTAACACCTTTACTCCCCCTATGTGTCTTCCTATAATCTTGAATCGGTGAACGTTTTCCAAATCCATTTTCAGTGATAGTTAGTAAATTTCCTTCCTCGCTGACAACTGCCATTGAAACAACCTTATCGTCCTTGTTTAATCTGACCCCAATGACGCCCCTTGTTGCCCTTCCCATGGGACGTACCTCTTTTTCATAGAACCGGCAAGCCTGCCCATTTGCAGTTGCAATCATGATCGTTTGCATCCCATCAGATAGTCTAGTACTAATAAGCTCATCATCTTCATCAAGCTTTATTGCCCTTATCCCATTTACTCTTATATTGCTATATGCAGATAGTGCCGTCTTTTTGATAATTCCATTTCTTGTTGCAAAAACAAGATAATGTTCATCATCGAACTCATGTATGGGAATTGCTGTCTCGACATATTCCCCTTCTTCAAGTCTTGGCAGAAGATTAATTATTGCTTTTCCTTTTGCATGTCTACTTCCTTCAGGAATTTTATAACCTTTTAACCAGAATGTTTTTCCATGGTTTGTAAAAAACATGATATGATCATGAGTTGATGTAATAAATGAATCAACGACAATATCCTCTTCTTTTATTTCCATTCCGACAAGACCTTTTCCACCACGATGCTGTGTCTTGTATGTCTCACATGGAATGCGTTTTATATATCCACTATCTGTTATAGTTATTACAACATCTTCTACAGGTATCAGGTCCTCAATTTCAATTCCTATCTCACCTTCGACAATTTCTGTACGTCTTTCATCTCCAAATTGCTCTCTTATCTCTAATAGTTCTTTTTTTATTTCATTTAATATATTTTGTTTATCTGAAAGTAGATTTTCTAGCTCTTCTATCAACTTCCTCGTATCATTATAATCTTTTTCAAGCCCCTCGATCTCCATCCCTGTTAGCTTTTGAAGCCTCATATCAAGAATAGCCTTTGCCTGTATTTCAGAGAAATTAAATTCCCTCATCAAGCGCTCTTTAGCCTCTTCTGCCTGTTTGCTACTGCGAATTATTTTTATTACACTATCAATGTTTTTTAAAGCAATCATCAATCCTTCAAGGATATGCATTTTTTCCTTTGCTTTATTTAGGTCATAAGTTGTTCGACGGGTTATTACTAAAATACGATATTCTATGTAATACTGTATTATATCTTTAAGAGTCAAGATTTTAGGTTCTCCATCGACAATTGCAAGATTTAAAACGCCAAATGTGGTCTGCATCTCAGTATGGCTGAATAATTGGTTAAGAACGACATCTTCAATTGCATCACGCTTAAGTTCAATTACTATGCGCATCCCCTTTCTATCACTTTCATCACGAAGATCAGATATACCTTCGATTTTCTTATTTTTTACAAGGTCTGCGATATTTTTCAATAAGTTGGATTTATTAACTTGATAGGGAAGCTCTGTAACAATAATCTTCTTTTTTTCCTCACCTTCGATATGTGTCTTTGCTCGAATTCTTACAAGACCTCTACCTTCAGAGTAGGCATTTAGAATTCCCCCTCTTCCATAGATTATTCCACCTGTCGGAAAATCTGGACCCTGAATTATCTGCATTAAATCTGCTGTGGATATCTCAGGATTTTCAATTGTTTCAATTGTTCCATCAATTACTTCTGAAATATTGTGAGGTGCCATGTTTGTAGCCATACCAACAGCGATACCTGAAGCCCCATTGATCAATAGATTTGGAAGTTTGGCAGGAAGCATCACAGGTTCTTTTAATGATGCATCAAAGTTATCCGTCCATTCAACTGTATCTTTATCTATATCCTGAAGCATAAATTTTGCAATTTTTGCCATTCTCGCCTCGGTATATCTCATGGCTGCAGCAGAATCCCCATCAACTGATCCCCAGTTACCTTGACCATCAACAAGTGGATAACGAAGGGAAAAATCCTGTGCCATACGAACAAGTGAATCATATACCGCCTGATCACCATGTGGATGATAGCGTCCAAGGCAATCTCCAACTATTCTTGCAGATTTTTTATATGGCTTTTCATGGGTAAGTCCCATGTCATTCATTGCATAAAGAATTCTTCTATGAACCGGTTTCAATCCATCCCTTACATCAGGAAGCGCACGGCTCATTATGACACTCATAGAATAATCAATAAAAGCACGTTTCATCTCAGACTCAATAGCCCTAATATATTCTTTCTTTTCTGTTTCATCAGTCATAATAAGCCACCTCTAAATATCAAGATTAACAACATCTTTGGCATGGATCTCGATAAACTCTCTTCTAGGTTCAACTTTTTCACCCATAAGAATTGTAAAAAGCTCATCAGCTTCCACTGCATCATCAACTGTTACATTTACAATGGTTCTTTTATCTGGGTTCATTGTCGTCTCCCATAATTGGATCGGGTTCATCTCACCAAGTCCTTTGTAGCGTTGAATACCTATACCTTTAGCACCGATCTCATTTATTTTTTGCATACGCTCTCTTTCAGAGTAAGCATACGTAACATCACGTCCCCTGCTTATCTTATAAAGCGGAGGTTGTGCAATATACAGATATCCCTCTTCGATAAGTGGTCTCATATAGCGGAAAAAAAATGTCAGAAGCAACGTTCTAATGTGCTCCCCATCGACATCAGCATCTGTCATAATTATAATTTTATGGTATCTTGCATTTTCAATGTTGAATTCCTCCCCAATTCCAGTTCCAATAGCAGTAATCAAAGCAAGAATCTCATTATTTTTCAATATTTTATCCATACGTGCCTTTTCCACATTTAAAATTTTCCCTCTTAAAGGCAGAATTGCCTGAAATTCTCTATCTCTTCCCTGTTTGCTACTCCCACCTGCGCTGTCACCTTCCACTATGAATAATTCTGTTTTGCTAGGATCTCTACTTGAACAATCGGCAAGTTTTCCTGGTAGAGCTGAGGATTCAAGTAGACCTTTTCTCCTTGTAAGTTCTCGAGCTTTTCTAGCTGCCTCACGGGCACGACTAGCAGTTATCGTCTTATCAATAATAATTCTTGCAACACTAGGATTTTCCTCAAAAAAATAACCTAACTTTTCATTGGTGAGACTTTCAACAATACCACGAACTTCAGAATTTCCAAGTTTTGTTTTTGTCTGTCCTTCAAATTGCGGGTGCCTAACCTTACATGAAATAACTGTTGTTATTCCTTCTCTGCAATCCTCACCACTAAGGCTAAAACTTTCGCCATTAAAAATATTATTTTTTTTACCATAATCATTAAGAACCCTTGTAAGAGCGCCTTTGAAACCTGAGAGGTGTGTCCCTCCTTCATGGGTATTTATATTATTTGCAAAGGTGAATATATTTTCAGTATAACTATCAGTATATTGAATGGCTATTTCAACTTCAACATCCTCCTTTTCAGCCTTGAGATAGATAGGATTTGGATGTAGAGTTGTTTTGTTTCTGTTAATATGCTGGACGAACTCGCAGATACCTCCTTCATATTTAAATGTCTCATTTTTTCCACTATTTTCATCAATTATCTCGATTTCCAATCCAGCATTTAAAAAAGCCATTTCTTTTAATCTACCGGATATTGTTTCATATTTTATGTCTACTGTTTCAAATATCTCATCATCAGGTAGGAAAATAATAGTTGTACCATTGGTGTCTGCTTTGCCAATTTGTTTTAAAGGCTCAACAGTTACTCCATGATCATATTTCTGGAAATATTCCATACCATTTCTTCTAACTTTTACTTCTAACCATTTAGAAAGTGCATTAACAACTGAAACCCCAACTCCATGTAAACCGCCTGAAACCTTGTAAGCATTGCTGTCAAATTTTCCTCCTGCATGAAGAGTAGTCATAACAAGCTCTACACCTGATTTGTTATACTTTTTATGCATGGAAACAGGAATTCCTCTTCCGTTATCTACAACTGTTACAGATCCTTCTTTATTTAATATAACTTGGATTTTTGTACAGAAACCTGCCATAGCCTCATCAATTGAATTATCAACTACCTCGTAGACCAGATGATGAAGTCCTCTTTCATCTGTACTGCCTATGTACATAGCAGGATTTTTCTTAACTGCAGCAAGACCTTCCAATACCTGAATTGAATCGGTATCATAACTTCCAGTTTGTTTATTCATTTTTATTCACTTCGTGTCGATGATTTAGGCTAATTCATCTAGTTTTTTCAGGAATTTTTTTATCCCATCTCCAGAGACTAATTTAACCCTTTCTCATATGGAGTAGAAGCTAATAAATGTTACTATGAAAAAGCCCTTTTTTTAGCATTATTTTTGTTTTTTTAAAAAAATGTAAAAATGGTTAAATATATTACATTGGACAAATCAGGGATGAAAAAATGAAAATTAGATTTATTTTTCCTTTAATTTTGCTAATGTTTCTCGTTTCTTTATTTGGATTAAGTTGCAGTGCACAGACATATGAGGATTTCTCTCCAATCTTATACTTTGAATCCGAAGAAACATGCTATCCAGTTGATGCATCATATCATATTCAAAATTCATATTTTTATTCTGATACCGGTGAATTGATTTCAAATAATCCTGCTTCAATAAATTTAGACTCGTACTTCTCTTCTGAACTTTATGATTCTTACTATCTAGATAATATCATTGGTTCAATTGATGATGATAAAATAATCAAAGACTATCAAAAAAATGAGAAAAGTTATGGTTATACAGTTTATTATCGTGAATATTATGACTTTGAGTCTAGTTCAACTTTTATTCAATATTGGATGTTTTATGCTTTTAATAAGGGGCATCTCAATCAGCATGAAGGTGATTGGGAAATGGTCCAGGTTTCTATACCTGATTACGGAAATAAATGGGTTGCATATAGCCAGCATTATAGTGGACAACAGGCAACTTGGGAACAAGTAGAAAAAGAAGGAAATCATATAAAAGTATATGTGGCTCGTGGTTCACATGCAAATTTTTTAAGATCATTTTCTGGGAAATTTGGAATTGCAAATGATTTTGTTGGCAGTAGCGGTAAAGTATTACGACCCAGTGATTATGAACTTATATCACTTGATGATGTTAATTGGTTGAACTATTCAGGTCGATGGGGTGAACTTGGAGGAAATGTTATTGAATCAACAGCCAAATCTGTTCTTGGACAAGCTGGTCCACGAGGTCCACAATATAGAGCACCAGGTCTAATGTGGGATGATCCTTTTATTTGGGGTCAAGATCTTCCTGAAGCCAATGATTCTATATTTATGTTAGAATGGTTTATCTACAATTTTGTCATGATTTTTATTGCTATTACAATCATTATGTTTGCAATAGCTGGTTATTTAATTTACAGAAGGCATAAAAAATATGGTCTTGGTCCTCGAATTGTATCCCTTCTTTATATAGATGGATTTAACTTAAAAAGTATCGGAAATTTAGTTTGTATAGTAGGTATTGTTTTGATTATTCTTGGTTTAATATATCCATGGTATCAAATTTCTTATGATACATCTGCACTTGATATATCTGAGGAGTTTAAAACAACAGGACTTACTGAACTTTTAAAAATCGATGGTATAGGGGGAATACAAGTTGTAATCCCTGGCGAAAATGGTTTTTCTCCACTTGGAACGTTATCGATTCCATTTTCAATTATGTTTGGTATCAGCTTGATTTTTCTAATAATACTTACGATTGGTATTTCATATAGTAAAAAACTAGGAAGTAAATATATAGGCCGAGGTATTAGATTTTTAATTCCAGTTATAATAATTTTAATAGTTATATCAGTTTTAGGAATGTTTATTCCATCAGATATTGTTGGAAATGATGCTACAAGTGGCTCTATAACAAACATCTTAAACTCTGTTTCAAACTCACCCTTTGGAAATGAACAAACCTTCAACATAGATGTTGGGGGTGGTCTTAATGCTCCTTTGAAAATGAGCTGGGGTCTTAGTTTAGGTGCTTGGCTTTTACTGATTGGAGGAATTGTGTTAATAGTCGCAGGAATTATTGAGAAAATGGCAAAAACACAATTTTTTGATACAAAAGTACCACTTGCTGGAAAAGAAGCTCGAGCTGTGCAAACATCTCAACAAACTGTTAAACCACAGTCACCTATAAAGGAAAAGAAACAAAAACATAAAAAAGCAAAACATAAAGAAAATTTTTGTTCACAATGCGGTTCAAAATTGGAAGAAAATGCAACATTTTGTATAAATTGCGGAAATAAATTTGGGAAGTGATCTTTAGTAAATTATAATAAAAGTGATAATATATCATTGGTGGGGAGATATGCTCATTAACGCAGATTTACATATTCATTCTCGTTATTCAGGTGCTACTAGTAAAAAAATGAACATAGAAACTATATCTTTGGAAGCACCAAAAAAGGGTGTAGATGTAGTAGCAACTGGTGATTGTCTATATAGCAAATGGATGGATGAAATAAGACAATGTAACGTCATTGATGAGGGCACTTTTGAACTCAATGGCACACGTTTTATTTTAAGCACTGAAGTTGAAGATAAAAAAAGGGTTCATCATCTACTTTATTTTCCAAATGTCACATCTGTTTGGGATTTTAAAGAAAGAATAAAATCCAAATCCAAAAATCTAGAGACTGATGGCAGACCAAATATTTACATGGATGGTCAAGAACTTGCAAGCATTGCAAAAGATTTAGATGTTATGATTGGTCCAGCTCATGGATTTACGCCCTGGACTGCATTATATGCTTATTATAAGTCACTTAAGGATTGCTACGGGGATCTAACAGATTATGTTTCATTTATTGAACTTGGGCTTTCTGCTGATACTGATTTTGCAGATAAAATAATGGAATTGCAAAGACTTACTTTTTTAACAAATTCTGACTGTCATAGTCCACATCCAGTTAGGCTTGCGCGCGAATTCAATAGGTTTGAAGTAAAGGCTGCTAATTTTGATGAAATCAAAAAAGCAATTTTAAGAATTGATGGAAATAGGCCTGTTCTAAATGTTGGGTTGCCTCCGCAAGAGGGTAAGTATCACGAATCAGCATGTATCTCATGTTATACACATTATACACTGCAGGAAGCGGAGCGTAGACGATGGAAATGCAGCTGTGGAAAACGGATAAAGAAGGGGGTTAAAGACAGAATTAATGAAAGAGCTGATTTTGAAACGCCACAGCATCCTGATCATAGACCAAAATACATTCATTTAATTCCTCTTGCTGAAATTATAACAAAAGCAATTGGTCAGCATAATCCATTTACAAAAACTGTTACGAATAGATGGAGTGAACTGGTGGATACCTTTGGTAGTGAAATAAAAGTTTTAATAGATGTTGATATTGATGAAATCTCAAATGTCACAGCACCTGCAATTACCGAAGCCATTCAAATGTTTCGTGAAAAAAAAGTAATAATCAAGCCAGGCGGAGGAGGTCAGTACGGTTCAATTGAACTTCCAACTCAAGATGAAGGAGATCTAATAATTTTGAAGTTAGGACCGAAGGACAAACAAACAAGCCTGCTTGAATACTCTAGGTGATAACTTGGATTATAACTTGGCAGAAAGGCAAATAAGAGACATTATCTCAAGAGAGGATGATTTTTTACTAAAAAATGTTATTGACTATCTTTATGAGAATTTCGAAAATTATAGTTGGGTAGGTATTTATCTTGTTAAGGGGAACTATTTGATTTTAGGTCCCTGGAAGGGACCAAATGCAACAGAACACACAAAAATCCCTATTGGAAAAGGTATATGTGGTTCTGCTGCTGCAAGTGGACAAACTGAAATAATTTCAGATGTAAATGCTGATAAAAGATATCTTTCTTGTTTTGTTTCAACAAAATCTGAAATTGTGGTTCCAATAAGAAAAGATGGTAAGGTCTTAGGTGAAATAGATATCGATTCTGATAAAAAAAGTGCTTTCACAAACAAAGATAAGGAATTTTTAGAAAAAATTGCAGATATGCTAAGCTTGCATATCTAGCAAAATTCAGCACTCAAGATCTTCATCACAGCCAAAGGCTCAGAAAGGGTTCGTTCATCACCAAATATTGCAATACAAGTAGAGTGATATATTATTTTTGTTAATTGTTTATAAAAAAAGAGAGAAATGGGGATATTTATTCTTTTTTTACTCCGCCCCATTTGGTGATAATAAGTATTCCGAATACTGCAACTATTGTAATAACGATAGCTACGACAATACCAATAATTAGTGCAGTTGTGTCTGCAAACCCACCTTCTTGCCATAAATTAGCTAGTTTCATTGCACCAATTATTATATCTTTCCAGATCAATGCAATGATAAATCCAAATGCACCAGCAATAGCTACAGCAATTGTACTTTTTACCTCTTTTATTGTTACCATTTTTTATCTCCTTATTTCTTTTTCTTTGATACTCCTTTTTTTACTCCTTTACCAAATCCTTTTACGACCCCCCAGCCTTTTTTACCAACCTTACCAACAAATTCACCTGTTTTTTCGGCAGCTTCCTCAGCTTTGCCTTTTTTTTCTTTTGCCATATAAATCCTACCTCCCTTTTTGGAAATAAATAATATTTCATTTGTTAAAATAAAGCAGTTAATAATTCTTTTGAAATTTTTTAGAACTTATCCCATTATGTTCCAGATGGCGTTTTTCCAACAATCTCGAAGTTTTGAAATATCAATATTTATTGTTTCATTCCTTTCATCTTTTATTATTAATTTTTTTCCTTTTGTTTGACCTATTTTTACAAAATTAATATTTTTTTGTGATAATAGTTTTTCAAATTCTTTTTGTTTCTCTTTTTTTACTTCCACTATCCATCTAGTATTTGATTCGGAGAATAATTTGAAATCTGTCCTAAGATTTCTTCCAATATTTGATATATCTACAATAGCTCCGATATCTCCTCCAATTGCCATTTCTGATAGACATACTGCAATTCCACCTTCACTTATATCATGAATAGAATTGATATATTCTTTATCTATAGATGTTAAGATTCCATTTATACAATTTTTAAGAATCTTTATATCACTTTTTGGAACTATTCCACCATCAAAACCTAATAATTTGTAATATTCAGAACCACCCATTTCCTTTTCAGTTTCTTTTCCGACTATATAAACAGGACTATTCTCTTTTTTAAAATCTGATGTCACACATTTTCTGATATCCTTGACGATTCCAACTCCCATAATTTCAGGTGTTGGAGGAACTGATGTTTTAATTGATTCATTATAGAAGCTGACATTTCCTGACATAAATGGTAATTTCAATTCTCTTGCCATATCGCCAAGACCTCTGCAAGCTTCATAAAACTCCCCCATTTTTTCAGGTTTTTCAGGATTTCCAAAATTCAAACAATCAAGTAATGAATCAGGTTCTGCTCCAACTGATACAAGATTTCTGCATGTCTCATCAATTGCTGAACATGCACCCCAATAGGGATCTCTTTCCATGAAACGTGGATTAATATTCGCAGTTACAGCAAGTCCCCTAAATGAATCTTCAAGTGGTTTTAGAACAGTTGAATCACCATGAGATGCAAAACCGAGCTTTCCCTGAAGTGGTTTGATAACAGTATTACCTCTAACTTCATGGTCATATTGTCTTATAACCCATTCTTTTGAAGCAATATTTAGAGATGAGAGCAACTTCTTTAAAATATCATTTAAATCAGGAATTTCAAAGTTATTTTCAATCTCATTTTTTGGTTTTGGAATGACAAAAGGTCTCTGGCAACTATCATACACTGGACCGCCTGTGTAAAAATCCATGTCCATCTCAAGGATTTTCTTTTTATTGAAAAACACTCTTGTTATTTTTTCAGGAATAACTTTTCCAACAACTACTGCTGTAACATCCCATTGCTTACATATATGCAGAACTTTATCAACATTCTTCGGATCAACAAGAAACATCATACGCTCTTGGCTTTCAGATACCCATATTTCCCAAGGTGCAAGTCCCTCTTCTTTAAGTGGAACGTTGTCAAGATGGATTTCAGCTCCAAATCCTGCTTCGTAAGCAAGTTCACCGCAGACACATGAAAGACCGCCACCGCCAAAGTCCTTGAGTCCTTCTAAAAGTTTTTTTCTATTGCATTCAAGTGTAACATGAATTAACGGCTCTTTTGTGATAGGATCGCCAACCTGAACTGCAGATCTGCTACCTTCTTCACTTTCTTCTGTAAGTTCAGCAGATGCAAATGTCACTCCATGAATTCCATCTCTGCCTGTTTTTCCACCAACATAGATATAAACATTCCCTGGTGCTTTTGCTCTACTATGAATTAATTCCTCTTTTTTCATTACACCGATGCAACCAACATTTACTAGGCAATTCCCAGTGTATCCTTTATGAAAATACACTTGGCCTGATAGTGTTGGAATTCCGATTCTATTCCCATAATCTCTAATTCCATCAACAACCCCTTTGAAAAGATATCTTGGATGTTTTGTTCCTTTTGGAACCTCATTTAATGGTAGATTAAGCGGTCCAAAAAATAGTGGATCAATATAAGCAATTGGTTGAGAGCCCATGCAAACTACATCTCTAACAATACCACCAACTCCTGTTGCAGCTCCACCATATGGCTCAACTGCAGAGGGGTGATTATGTGATTCAAGTGCTGCACAATAATAATGGTCTTTATCAAACTCTATGACACCAGCATCTTCCCTTGCGATGATTTTCTTTTCCTCGATTCCAAATACATGCTGTTTTAATGGAACTTTTGAAGATTTATAGCAACAGTGTTCTGACCAGGCTTGGCCAAGTGCCTCAAGTTCGACGTCAGTTGGATTTCTTTTTTTATTTTTAAAATAATCTCTAATTTTTTTCATTTCAGGAAGTGCAAGAGCAATACCCATTTTTTTACTGATGCCCATTAATTCTTCGTCAGAAGCCGATTCAAGATTAATTTCGTAAACAGGAAAAGATCTACTTTTTTTTATGAAAAATCTATCAAGATCCAATGATACTTCCCCAATCTCATTTTTCTTTTATCTCAATTTCATATGTATGAATAACTGGATTTGTAAGTAATCTTTGACACATCTGTTCAACTTTCTTTTTTACTATTTCCTTATTATCATCTTCCATTATAAGATCGATTGTTCTGATAGTTTTTGCTTCTTTAACTGTATTAAAACCAAGCAGATGTAATGCTTTTAATGTATTTGCTCCTTCAGGATCTGAAACGCCCTTTTTTAGTCCGATTTTTACCTTAGCTTCATACATTAAAATCTGAGCGGAAAATAAGGAAATGTATTGATTAAGTTATCGTTTTATTATTAAAAAAATTTAATATTTTTTAAAAATCGATGAAAAACATAAGTTATATATATTTAAGTATATATTCTATCAATATAATCATTAGAGAGCGTGGATGGGGAATTACTGGTTGTTTTCAGAAAGATCTCTAGATGTAAGGAATCATAAAAAAAAGCATATATTGGATAATTTGTTCTATAATTCTTCAATTACAAAGGAAAATAATAAAAATGCCATTATTGAAAATATAAATTCAATTGTTGATGCTCTACTTGCTAAAAAAGATATTACTTTTAATAAAAAAAAATTTACAAGATATAGTTGTAATTATTTTATTAATTCTGTTTTTGGAATGAGCGATTTGATATCTGTAAAAAAATTGTTTGCAATAATCATATTTTTTGTATTGTTGTTTGCAGTTATTACCTCAGCAACATCATTTGTTGATTCAGATGATTTAACAAATAATCTTACTGATACTGTAGTTGAAGATTCTACGATAAATAATTCAACTATTCCAAATAATGAAACCATTAATGATTCTTCTGTTAACTTGACCACTATAGATAATATAATATCTAATCAAAGTGCAAATTACTCAATACCTTCTTCAAATATTACCTATTTTAATGAGTCTCAAAATGAAACTATCGGTCCTTCAGGCTTGAACTTATCAATTTGGTTAAATAAGAATGTTTATTTTGTAAATGAAAAAGTATTGATTAGCGGTATTCTTAAGTATAATAATTCCTTAATAAATACAACTGTTAAACTGTCAATAATTGGTCTTTGTCATAATTCATCTATAGATATAAATGTAATAAATGGTAGATTTAATTATGAGTTTATTCCAATTATTGATTGTAATCTAATTATAATTGCTGAAGTTACTTTTTCTAATGAAACTATTACAGAAGAAATTGGTTTTGATGTCATGCGGAGGCCAATAAATAACTTATCAAGAAATGTTACAGATTTGGCAGTTTGGGATGATACTGATGATAAATTACGATATGTTGGAGATAAGGTAACGTTTTATGCAAAGTTTAGTAGGAATAATATCAGTATTGATTATGCATCGTGTTTAATTTCCTTTAACTTATCAGGGTGGACTGAACCTGAACCTATGACCTTTATAGACGGAGTTTATGTTTATAATAGGTCCTTTGATACATATGGTTCTTTTGAATATAATGTCCTTTGTTCTGCTCAAGGATTTAAGGATTCAACAATGAGTGGAGAGTGTTATATATCACAAAGAGAACCTGTTTTTTTTGAGGCAATATCTGGAATTAAAGTAGGAAGCCCAGTATTATGGAAACAGAGTTTTCAAGCTGAAGATAATTTAACTGTAAATATTTCAAAATATGCTTATAATATTACTGTTAGTGGTGTAGCTTCTGTAAATGATATTTTAATAATTGAAAATAGTAGTAATAAAAGTCTTAATAAGTTCAATAAAGACAAAAAAAAGTCTATATTAGCTAAAGGAGTTAATAGGTGGTTATCAAGAGTTAAGAAAAATCCAGATAATACACAATATGAATATAATTTATACAAATTATATAGTGAACTAAGAAGTGATATATCCCATGAGGAAGTTTTTAATGAAACATATGATGATATTGAGAGATATCTGTCTGGATTTATTTTTGATGATTTTGAGATTCAGTTAGTCATATCTAATGTTTCTGGTTTAATTGAAATTACCTATCAAACTGAGAGCCCTGAGATTGAGGAGGAGCAAATTGGTAGGGGCATAAAAAGAATTACTATTAGTTCAGATATTCATTATGAAAATGTTTTAGCATATACTCAATTACAGGTTGAGGCCAGTCCTGAATCAGTTAAACTTTTTCATTTGATTAATGATACAAGACAAGAAGTTGAAATAAATAAATTTGATTTAGACAATAACTCTCTTATTGATTATATTGAATGGATTGTGCCCTCATTAAGTAATCAAACATATGAATTAATTATCGAGATAAGTAAAGCAGAGCATCTTGATGAAAATAGAGATTTTATTTCTGATATTTATAATGAGGTTTATAAACTCGATAACATATGGAGTGAGACGATTCCAAGCGGTCATTTTGTTAGAGTTACTTTTGAGACGTCTTTGGACAACTCTAGAGATATTACATTATTTCCAAGAATAATTAATGGAACACCTAGAATATTGATTTATGAAGTAGATAAAGATATAATAATTGCTGAATTTGAAAATCTTACATCTTATGAATATAATAAAGTATATTTAACAAATCTAAGTGGAATTCAAGATACATTTGATTTGTTAGTTTTAGATGGAGATGTTGAAATAGATTATATTGTTGATCCTTCTTGGCAAAGTCCAAGTAGTGTTTATAATTATTGCTGTCAGAATGCGGGTCAACCTGCTTCTAACACTATTGATGGAAATACAGGTACATATTGGTTAACATCAGCGTGGGAGATACATTATATTGAGTTTGATATGGGTCAGACATATACTGTTTCAAGTGTGCGTTGCTATGATTGTTTGGATTGGGATAGTACAAATGTTTACGTAAGTGATGATCCCTTGAGCTGGGGTGCTGCTGTTGCTTCTGCATTTAATTTTCAAAGCGCTACATGGGTAGAATGTGATGTTACAGATAAGGATGGTAGATACATCAGATTAGAGACGACTGGAAATGAATGGAATTCTGAGATGTATGAGTTTGAAGCTTATGTTAGTGGTATTACGATTCCAGAAATTACTATGAACTCACCTATAAATGGTTCAGGTGAGATATCTCCAGTAACCCTAAATGTTACAGTAAATAACTCTGCTGGTGAAAACATGGGGGTCAAGTTTTACGGTGATGGCGTTCTTATAAATTGGACAAATACAACTGGTAATCAAACAGTTACCTATGATTGGAATGTTGGAGGAGGTATTCATACTTGGAATGTTTCAGTTAATACAACAGCTGGTACAAATGATTCAGATGTTAGATGGTTTGCTGTTGATTATTTCAACGATACATTTGATGATACAATATTTACTGGAACAACCTTTGTATCAACTTATAATAATATGACACACGATGGTGATGGTAATTGGACTGTTGATACACCAGCAGGTGTAGTAATTTCAAAAGTAGGAACTGATACTTCTAGTTCTGGTAACGCTTTAACTTTAGAATTTTCACATACACTTGTTTCTGGGTCTAATCGATTAGTTGTTGTTTATGTTGGTATAGAAAATGGCGATGTAATTGATGTATCAGGAGTAACATATGGTGGTCAGGCGATGGTAAAGGCAGTTGATGGACTTACTGGTACAACTGGTTATCGATATCTTAGTGAAATTTGGTATATCCTTGATGCTAATCTTCCTAGTGATGGTTCGAATCTTGTATCAATTACATGTTCTGGGACTTTATCAACTTTAGAGATAACCGGTTATTGTGCAGAGTATACAGGTTTTAATCAGGATATCCCTGAATTAATTGCTAGTACCAATGAATCAGCATCTGCTGATGATACAATAGAAAACTCGATTAGCCCTTCAGCTGACGCATGGGTTTTTTCAGCTGTGGGATGTGGTAATGCAGGGACTGGTTGGGCTCATGGTCAGGGGCAAAATGAAATATATGATTTTCAGGATGCTAGCTCTCGACTCGGTATTGCAGAACTTCGTGGTGCACTAGGAAGTGAAACGTCACTTAGTTCAACTTTTTCAACTGGTGCCAATCGAATGACCCGAATAGCAGCTTCATTTATTCCCGCTTCTAGTGATTTAGATTTTGATGGAAACATTACTTCAATAGCTATTACAAAACCTGTTGGTTCATTTTGGAGTAATTTTTATGCCGAGGTAAACAATACAGTAAATAGTACATTTAGTATTATTAATGCAACAACTGGCACAGTAATACAAAGCAGTCTTGTTGGTAATGGTGATAGTATTTCATCTATAACTGATGATGTTATTAAGTTATATGGATTTTTCAATGGTAGTGTAAAACTTAGCAGTTGGAATTTAAGTTGGACAACAGTATGGTCAAATAAAAATCCGATTAACTCTAATCCAAATCCTTCAAATGGAGCAACTGGTCAAATTTTGAATCCTACATTGTCAATTAAGGTTAATGATGCAGATTATGCTAACCAAACAGTTAATGTAACATTTCGAACAAATGCTAGTGGATCATGGGCTGATATCGGTTCAAATAATAGCATTAATCCTACTTCTAGTGGTGTAACATTGTATCAAAATACCATCAATATGAATAATTACAACACGAAATATTGGTGGAGTGTTAATACAAGCGATGGTGAAGGTGGCTGGGATAACGATACATATTATTTCATTACACAGTCTGGATTACCATTTGTTACTACCAATACGACAACTGGATTGGAGGAAACAAACGTTACACTAAATGGTTGGTTGCAGGATGATGGTAGTGCAATCACTACATGTGGATTTAGATTTGGAACAAGTTCGGGAATTTATTCAGAAAACTTTACTAAAGGCTCTTATTCAAGTAATACGGAATTCAGCAACAATAATATCAGTCTCATACCAGGACAAATTTACTATTATCAAGCGTGGGCAAGTAATTCAAATGGATTTGCTAACGGCACGGAAATAGCATTTCTTACAAAACCAAATGTTACAATACCAGGTAGTTTTATATCAAAGGCAAATAGTTCTTCTATTGTATATTTGACTTGGACTGCCGGTGACGGAGCAAATACAACATATATTGAAAGGAATTCAACTGCTGCAACAAGCTGGGCACGTGGTGAGGGAACCATTATATATAATGGTAGTGGCACCAATTATGAGGATACAGGACTTACAGCAGGCACAACCTATTATTATCAGGCTTGGAGTTATGCAAATTGGACATATACTCCTATACTATATCATTTTTCAGATGAAAACACCAGTGTTAATATCACAACAAACAATCCACCGACACAAAGTGGAGAATCACCTACGAATGGTAGTTCTGGAATAACTCTAGAACCTTACATGTATGTTATTTGTAGCGATTCTGACGATGATTTATTGAATGCTACGTGGTGGAGTAATTCTTCTGGAGCATGGGCACAATTTGGAAGTAATGAGACAAGTTTTTCAAGTGGTACAAATATATCTCAAAATAATTCTAACTTCAGTGATTATGGAATAACCTACTGGTGGAGTGTAAATGTATCGGATGGTGAAGGTGATTGGATTAATGAAACCTATCATTTTACAACCGGGGTTATTGGAACTTCGGTTGATACGATTTCGCCGTACAATATATCCTCATCTCCATTAGCTCTTACTGCAACTGGTCCTTCTGATTTAGATAATGTTACTTTGTTTTATCGATGGAGTAAGGATAATACAACTTGGGGGAGTAGAAGTATTTCTATATTTGAAGATTTTGAATCCGGTAGTCAAAATTCAAGTTTATGGAATACATATCAAACACCTGCTAGTGATGCACGTATCCAATGGAATTATGGAACAGCTCATGGTGGTAGCTATTCATGTTCTATGGATGATTTTGATACTGATACTGGTGATGCTGCTCTTAATGTTATTTATACTAATTATGATTTCACAGGGGCAACTGATATTAATATTGATTTTTGGGAGCGTGAATGGGGTGATGAACCTGAAGATGCACCGGATAGTTGGACGGGTTGGGGTAATTATGATGTTGTTGCTTTTACAAATGATGGGAATACGTGGTATGAGATAGTTTCAGAGGCAAGTTTAAATGTAGGAGCATTTACTAATTTTCAATATAATATTAGTGCTGATCCAGATTTTTCATCTCCGCCGACTAGTAGTTTTGCTATTGCCTTTCAGCAGTATGATAATTATCAGTTAATTAATGATGGTCGTGCTTGGGATGATATTTACATCAATTTTACAATAAGCGATGAAGCAAATGGTACAAATTGGATTGAGTGGTCAGATGGTTCTAATCCTGATGCTGTGTATCCTTGGGGTTGGAGTTTTGATTTTCCTAATGGTACTGGTTATTATGAGTTTTATAGTATTGGTAAAAGGTCTGGTTCTCCTGATGAAGTTGTTCCTGGTAGTGCTGATGCGATTTGTAATTATGTCCCTCCAACTCGTCCGATTGTAATAACAAACATTAGTTCTGGTGTTGAAGAAACAAATACTACTCTTAGAGGATATCTTAGTTCTGATGGAGGTGTTGAAACTACTTGTGGTTTTAGATATGGTGTTAGTTCTGGTGTATATTCTGAGAATTTTTCTGTTGGTGTTGTATCTAATACAACCGAGTTTAGTAATAATAATGGTAGTCTTACTCAGGGTCAGATTTACTTTTATCAGGCTTGGGCAAATAACTCTGTAGGATTTGCTAATGGTTCTGAATTGACATTTCTTACTAAACCTGAAGCTTCTTCTGGTCTAACTGCTCAGTCCAATAGTACATCGATGATATATCTTAATTGGAATCCTGGAATTGGTTCTAATAATACTTATATTGAACGTAATGCTAGTGGTGTGAGTGTTTGGGATAGGGGTTCTGGTACAATGATCTATAATGGTTCTGGTACAAATTTTGAGGATTCCGGTCTTTCGGAAGGTATTACTTATTATTATCAGGCTTGGAGTTATGCGAATTGGTCTTATCATTCTACTACACTTTTTCAATGGTCTGATGGTAATGCTAGTGCAAACAATATAACACATGATAGACCAAAAATAGATCTTGTAAATCCATCTCCAAATGGAACAACTGGCGAAAGCACATTGCCTATTTGCCAGATTTGGGCTAATGATAGTGATAGTAGTACGCTTGATGTTTATTGGTTTGAAAACTCTACAGGAAGTTATATTTTAAGAAATTCAAATATTAGTGTAAGTGCAAATTCAATTTTTAGCTATACATTTACTGAGTTTAGTAACTATTCTGCTACATACTATTGGAAGGTGGCTGTCAATGACAGCACTTATAATACTACTGAATGGTTTAATTTTTCAACCCACCTTATTGATACTTCTATTGACACAATTGTACCTTATATTGTGACTTATTCTCCATATAATTTAACTGTTTCTGGTTATCCTAATTTAGATAAGGTAAACTTATGGTACCAATATTCTATTGATAATATTAGCTGGAGTGGCTGGATGCAGAATGTGACAGATACATTATCACCGTGGAAATGGAGTTTCACATTTTCAAATGGGACAGGTTATTACGAATTTTACAGTCTTGGTAATAAAACAGGTTCTCCAAATGAAACAGTTCCAGGTAGTGCTGATGCGATTTGTCATTTTAATGTATCTGTAAATAATCCTCCAATACAAAGTAATGAATATCCTGCTAATCAAAGTACAGGAATAGATCATACTCCTCAATTATCTGTAACTGTGAATGATGGTGATTTAGATATTCTTAATGCAACATGGTGGTCTAATAGTAGTGGATCTTGGGTTCAGTTTGGCTCTAATTTAAGTATTGATACAAGTGAGGGTTCAGTAAATATAATTCAAACAAACAGTAATTTCAGTGATTATGGAACTATTTATTGGTGGAGTGTCAATTTAACTGATGAAATAGTTTGGACCAATGAAACATATTATTTCACAACAGCCTTAATTAATACATCAGTTGATACTATATCTCCTTATACTATTGAAAATATAGATCCATTGTCTCTTTCTACGACTGGTCCTTCTGATTTGGATGAGGTTATCTTGTATTATCGTTGGAGTGATGATAATGTTAGTTGGGGTCATAATGGGGAGACTGATTATGATACACCGGAAATTGATAATGTTGCCTCTGAAACTGAGAATGCTGGTGCCACATCTATGAGTTGGTCGCATACTGTTGGTAGTGCTCTTAGTAATAGTATTTTGATCGTTGGGGTTAATTTAGAAGATGATGATGCTGGGGATAATTATTTTGTTTCTAGTGCTGATTTTAATGGTGATGCTTTAGTTCTTGCTGAGAGGGCTGCTGCTGATGAAGGTTTTACTGCCATTAGTGAGATTTGGTATTTACTTAGTCCTGATGAAGGTAGTCATACTATAACGGTTAATTTTTCTGTTGCGATTAATAATGCTTTTGGTGGTTCAGTTAGCTTTTCAAATGTAAGCCAATCGGTTCCTGATGATGTTAGTAATAGTTCTGATATTGGTACTCCTTCTGGTATTTCTACAAGTGTTACATCTGTTTCTCCTAATTCCCTTATTGTTGCTGTTGCTACTGATGGTAATAGTGGTTTTACCTATACTTATGGTAGTGAGGAAATTGAGATTTATAATATAGATGGTACTACTCATCATGGTGTAGGTAGTTATAGAATCCCAGTTAGCGCTGGTAGTTTTTCGATGTATGCTAATTTAAGTGGTGGTACTAATCGTATGAGTCAGACTGTTGCTGCATGGTCGCCCTCTAGTACAGTTTGGGGTAATGGTTCTGATTGGGCTTTGTGGAGTAACGCTAGTAATCCTGATAGTGGGTATCCTTGGGGTTGGAATTTTGATTTTCCTAATAGTACTGGTTATTATGAGTTTTATAGTATCGGTAATAAGTCTGGTTCCCCTGATGAAGTTGCTCCCATTAGTGCGGATGCCATATGTTACCTGATGGAAAATTTAACAATAGAAATAACTCCATCACAATGGAATATTGGAACTATAACAATTGGAAGTTTTGTAAATACAACTGGTAACTATTTCAAACTTTCAAATAATGGAACTGTGTCTCTAATCATTCAAATCAAAGCTAGTAACGCAACAAATATTACGACTGGCGCACAATGGAATCTTACTTCAATACCTGGATTTAACAATTTTTCATTACAGTATAATAAAAGCGCTGATGTCAGTTGGACTAATGTTAACCTTACCTATGATACCTTTATTACAAATTTAGCTATTAGTTCATGGCAGTTATTTGATTTAAAATTGATAATGGCAACTGCATCAACTAATGGTGATCCATTGACACTTACCGTTACCTTTAGATCTGTAGCTTCATAATGAGCTTAGTTTTGGGTCATATGGCAACTTTAGTTTTTTATTTATTAAATGTCCTAGTATTTTAGTGACTAAGAAACATGTTAGAAAAATCTGCATCGAAATACATATTGCTTCTTGAACAGTATCTATCCATACTGGTCTATCATTAAATGCTCCTGGATATTTTTCTCTAACAACAACATATCCTAGGGCTGAAGATAAGATATTTTCATTCTTTTGTATAGAATTGTAATCAAAGAGATGGAACTCAACAGGGTCGATATAAGGGTCGATTTCTGACATAATCCAATGACCCGCTTCATGCAAAGGAGTAGTAACTACCATAAAAAAACATGATAATAAAAAGGCAAGAAGTATTATTTTTATTCCAATTTTTTGTTTGTATTTCTCCCCCATATATATAAAAACAGTATATAGATATAAATATTTTATTATAAAAATATTATAATAAAATAGATTTTTGAATTTGTAATTTTGTCAATTTGAAATTCTTCCATCCTGCAATTTTAACGGGTTATCTTTAAATAAAATCAATGACACAGAGTATCGTGCTATTAATTAACAATTAAAATAAATAAATCAGAAGGAAACGAAATGGAAGGAAGAAATAGATTACAAATAATTATACTCATATTTGTAATGTTTATGTTTCTATTTCCGATTTTTAATCCTATAATACTTGCTGATGATCAAGTTGGACTTTCATTTGATCCTATGCCAAATGAACCACCCCGCGCCCCAATAAACCCTGATCCAGCTAATGGATCTGTCGATGTCATTGTTCCAGTTATATTAAGTGTAGATGTCTTTGATGCAACAGGTTATGAGGTTGATGTGTATTTTTATAATGCATCAAATGACACCTTAATCGGAGTGGATTACGATGTTCCTTGTGATTGGTCAACAGCCTCAGTTGTGTGGAATGAACCAATCAAAGGAAGAATTTGTTATTGGTATGCAATAGCAAGAGACCATGAATATGAGAACAGGTCTGAAACTTGGATATTTGCAACAAGGCCAAATCAACCCCCAGTTGTACATAACAATGAATACCCAGCAAATAAGTCAAAAAATATCATAATAAATGTAACATGTCAAATTGAAGTCAGTGATGTAGATGAAGATTTAATGACAATATATTGGTATGAAAACTCAACTGGCAGTTGGATATTAAGACAGATAAACTCAACAGTTCCAAATGGTACCTACTATTGGACCTATCAACAAGCAATTAATTATTCAACAACCTATTTTTGGAAAGTAGCGGTAAATGATTCAAGAAATAACATGTCTGAAATATTTCATTTTACAACACTTGATAACCAACCATTGACAATGTATAATCCAATTCCTACAAATCAAACATTAAATGTATATAAAAACACACCTTATTGGTATATCACAATCGATGATCCTGAAAATGATTTAATTGATTGGACGATAGAAACATCGCCATATATAGGAAATTCTTCAGGTGTGAATGATTCAGATGGACAAAAGAACTGTCCAATATCTGGATTAAATTATGTAACTAATTATACGGTTTATGTTAATGCAACTGATTTAGTAAATGGTACATGGGTTAATGAAACATTTTGGTTTATAACCGCTGAACAGGGAGCACCAACTATATCAAATGAGTATCCACCACATAGAAACACACAAACTGAATTAAGACCTACCTGTCATGTGGATGTTCATGATATAGAAGGTGATAATCTTACAGTATATTGGTTTGAAAACTCAACAGGCTCATGGGTTCTTAGACTAAATGATAGTAATATAACTGCAAATTCAACGGTTTATTGGTCTTTTTCACAGGCCAGCTCATATGTTACCACTTATTACTGGAGAGTAATTGTAAATGATAGCACTGTAAATACATCAGCTACTTTTTATTTTACAACAACTTCTGCTCCTCCGCCACCTCCACCTCCTCCACCTCCACCAGGACCTGGAGGAGGAGGGTTTGTCCCTCCGCCAAATCAGCATCCTTATGCAGAAATTACAGCTCCTAAAAGTGCCTATGTCAATGAAACTGTGATATTTTATTCATATTACAGTTATGATTCAGATGGATATATTGTAGGACGAATCTGGGATTTCGAAAATGATGGAGTGTTTGATACGGAGTTAATAAAGGATATAAAAACTTCACATAAATATTCAAAACCTGGAAATTACACAGTAAGGTTAAAAGTTGTTGATAATCTTGGTGCAGAGACTATTGATTCACACAAAATAATAATTAAAGAAATTGAGCCACCAAAACAACTACCATTACCAGTAATTAATGTAAAGGATCTAATTTATTCAGATGAAATTATCGTTTTTAGCAGTAATGGTAGTTATGATCCAGATGGAGAAATAGTAAATTATACCTGGGATTTTGGTGATGGAAATATCTCTTATTTAAATGATACAGCTCATATTTATTCAAAACCTGGCAGTTATACAGTTTCTCTACGGGTAATAGATAATGATAATCTAAGTAACTCTGCTGTAAAAATTATAAATGTTCTTGACAAGGAGGAACGTGATAAAAAACTTAAGGATAAAGATCAACCCCTATTGTTTATTTTATTGATAATTTTGATAGTAATTGTAACCTTACTCTCACTATATATCATTCAAAGAAGATTTAAGTTTACATTAATAATTGAAAAATCAAATGAATCAAGGAATAATAAAATAGAATCCATAATATCTAGATTACATAAAATAATAACTAAAAAATAGTATTATAAATAGTTTTATTTATACTAATAAATTAATTTTCGATGTTATTTAAATTACTTTTTTAAGGGTAAAATTTTTCTATTTTAATTAATCAAAAAATCAAATTGATAACGAAAAATATAAAAGCCCCTATTATATAACAAAGCCTGCACTTTAACGTAATTAGAGGGTGTATAGTGGATGGGATGCAAAATGGAAATAAAAAAGATTAATGTGATATTAGTTGTAACAATAATTCTTGCAGCTTTTACCCCACATGTTTTGGCAGCTACAACCGATGATCTGATAATAACTTTTGATCCAGATGGAGAAATCGATATAGATGTAAACATCTCACAATATGATTTTGGTTCAATACAGGCAAATTCATGGACAAATACTTCTGGTGGAACTTTTACACTTTACAATAATGGAACTGTTGCTATGGATACAAGGATAAAAACCAATGCTACAACAGATGAGACTGATATGAGTCTTAATGCATCTGGTGTTGCCCCGGCACAAGATGAATACGCAATATATATAGAAGGTCTTGATTTAGAACAGTATCTGTTAAGCTCATATAATCAAGAATTTGATCAACAATTATTACCAGCAGATTCAAAAACTTTCGATGTTTGCTTGCTTATTGGTGTTAACCTTTCCGCTAATCATAGCCAACAGACAACAACAATATCATTTGAAGGGTCTCAAACATAGAAATAATATAAAGGATTCAAAATTACAAATTTTTCTTTATTGAATAGTTAATAAAAAATCCTGATCCATATCTTATCTTTTTTCTTGTAATTTATCATGTTTAGAATCTTATGCATATCTCCGTGCATACTTATCTACAAAAAAGACATTTAAACTGCTCCATACATCAATATTTGGAAATAAAAGGAAGGATAGCAGTGTGTGGAGAGGGGATGCATGAAGAAAAAAAAAGATGAAATATTAAAAAATATATTGTTTAGAGTTGAAAGAAATAAAAAAATCGGTTTTTCAATACTTGTTTCTTTGATATTAATTGTAGCAGCTTCACCTTTAGTTCTTGCTGCAACTGAAGATACAGTTATTATCACTTTTGATCCAGATGGAGATATTGATATTGATGTAAATCTTTCGTTTTATAATTTCAGCAGTGTCGTTGCTGGAATTTGGTCAAACACCACCGGTGGAACCTTTACACTTTATAACAATGGAACAATTCCTATGGATACTGAGATTAGAACCAATGCTTCCACTGATGAAGGCGATATGGATCTAAATGAATCTGGAATTCCGCCTCAACAAGATGAATATGCTATTTATATTGAAGGACTAGATTTCGAAAATTTTGTTAATAGCTCTTATACTATTGATTTTGATCAAGGGTTAAATCCCAATGATTCAAAAACTTTTGACATATGTCTTCTTTTAGGTAATATTTCTACTAATCATAGTTGGCAAACAACTACAATTTATTTCCGAGGTTCTATAAGCTAGAAAATAATCATTCAAAATCATATTTTATTTTAATTCTAAGTTTAATTTATTTCAACACAGATTAAGAGAAAAAATTAATTATACCTAATTTAATATCATTGTGGAGAGATGGGTGAGAAAAACAATTGTTTTAATTCTTATATCACTAATATTTTTTACTTCCTTTTCATTAACAGCCCAGGGTGGAATTAAGATATGGCCTGGTAAATTAAGTATTGAATTAAACAAATGGTTTGATGAAGAAACGGAGATTAGACATCCTATACAAATAACCAACCCATATTCCAATGGCGTTAATATAACTACAAGAATTGAAAATCCAAATCTTAAAGTGATAACAGAACGTTATTCACCAATTCCAGATATATCATGGGTTCAGACTGATCCTGTATATCTTTATATTCCTCCAAAAACATCGAAAAATGTTGAAGTTGTCATTAATATTCCTATAGATCAACAAGAAATGTATTATAATGAAAAATGGGAAACAAGGGTTGTTATTACTTCAGATATACCTCTTAGCTCTGGAGGTGGTATGAATTTTCAGGTGGAACTTTCTGTAAAGCTATACATTATAACTCCTAAAGGTGAACAGGGGGATTTTCTATATATCTTTATTCTTCTGTTTTTTATCATCTCAATAATTGCTATATACATTGTAAATTCATATATTAAAAAGAAAAGAGATAGCCTAAAATCGATTTATTATTTTAAAAATAAAAAATAGATCAACTATTTTTTTTAGATTCATACTTTTTTTTCTTTTATTTGGAAATTATTAAAATATTTCTAATCTCAATATTGTTTATTTTTAAAAAAATATTTTCTCCTTAAGTGAATCACATATGATTCATATATGAATCAAAAACCTTATAAATAAATGATTCATATATGATTCACAGATGGGATAAACTAGGATGGGAAAAATTCAAAGATTTCCAGTTGGTTTTCCGCCCGTTATCAGGGAGATAATAAAAGAGCAAGTAGGAATTTTAGGAAATTCTGAAGCTGAAGTTGTAAAAAATATCGTTTTAATTTATTTAACAGAGAAAGGACTCCTAAGAAAATTCGAAAATAAGAAAAAGGAGGGGCGGGAGAAATGAACAGGAAAATAGGAGTCCAATTAATTGTATTCATATCCTTATTCCTTTTATTATCCTCAACTCTTTCATCAACAGTTAAATCTATTCCCCCAGTGACACAGGAAACAATAATTGTTGATATTGCTGGTAATGGCGATTATACAAGTATCAATGATGCTATCAAGAACGCATCTATCACAGATATTATACTAATTAAGAAGGGAATGTATAATGAACACGATATCACAATTAAAAATAAAATAGAGATAATTGGTGAAAGTCCAAGCAATACGATAATCAATTGCTCTGGAAATCAAGCTTTTTCACTAACTAGTTCATATGTTGATATAAGTAACATTCAGATAATAAACACAGGTGAATTTGCAGTATCGATTCCACCTGGTAGTATTGGTTGTACTATTACAAATTGTATAATAAATACTGCAAATAAGGGTGTAGCACTTAATGTTAGATCATCATATAATACAATTTCTGATTGTAAGTTAATAGGATATCAAACCAGTAAACAAGGAGTGAAAATAACTGGTAAGTATAATATTATTACAAATTGTGATATGCAAGATTTCACAAATGGCGTCCTGTTAATAACTAATTCTGATAACAACCAGATTCTGAACTGCAACATATTTAATTGTGAAAATGCAATAGATATTAGATTTGACTCAAATAGGAACGTAATATCAGGTTGTAATATATATTCAAATTTGCAAACTGTTAAGATTTGGCTTAATTCAAATGATAATTATGTTTATCTAAATAACTTCTGGAAGAATGATGTGGACGCAATTGATGAAAACAACAATACGTGGGATAATGGTGCAAAGGGTAATTATTGGGATAAATATAGAGGAAATGACATTAATGGTGATGGTAAAGGGGATACACCATATGTTATTTCCAAAGGAAATATTGATAGATATCCATTAATGACCATGAATCTTCCAGATGTAATCTTACCTCCTGCAAATTTAATTATTACCTCTTCAAAATCTGATAAAACACCCTCTTTTTCATGGAGTGAAACAGTTTATAGTATAGGTATTAAAGGATACTTTGTAAAACTTGATAACAGACCTGAAGCATTTATCGGAGATAAAACAAGTTGGACAACAGGTATTTCCTTATCAGATGGTGTACACACATTCTATGTCCGAGCAGAAAGTATTGACAATAAATCAAGCAACTATTCAAGTATAACTTTTACAATAGATACATCAATTATTGACACCGATGGGGATGGCTGGTCAGATTCAGAAGAAAAATTATATGGAACTGATCCAGATAATCCAATTAATTATCCAGAGGATACAGATAAAGATCATGTTCCAAACCAAATTGATACAGATGATGATAATGACGGCTACAGCGATGAAATGGAGTTATCATATGCAACAAACACTTTGGATGTAAACGATCATCCATTAGACACAGATAAAGATGGTGTTCCAAATGATGACTCTTCAGATAATAAATACATTGGAGATTTAGATGATGATAACGATGGTCTTACAGATGTTATTGAAGCAAGCCTTGGCTCAAGCTCAATAAATGAACTAGATGTAAAGAGATTATATATAAGCGGTCAGATTTTTTATCTTATAGATGCCTCTCAAAATGGTGTCTTTGATGTATTATATAATCCAATAACTACAGTTACAACAGGTGTTGAAAGACAAAACGATAATTATCTAATTGATAAAAATGGAGATGGGTCATGGGACCATTTATATAATACAATTGATGGTTCAGTTTCAACTTATAGTGAGGAAATACCCTTACCAATAATAACATTCATAATTGTATTAGTCGTATTTATTATAGCATCGATTGTAATATATACATATCTAAAGAGAAAACCAATTAAATTAATTAAAACTGAACAAAAAAGAGAGATTCCAAAAATTTCAGCAATTGAAAAATCTGTAATACCTTCTGCTTTTGATAAAAAAGGTACAATTCAGATGATTACTCAAACAAAATCTTTACTTCAGCATATACAGCAAGATGTAGAGGTATATATGGAGAAACTCAGACGAATAGAAGATCAATTCATAGAACCTGTCTCAAAAGAGGTTGGTACATACGATGAAACAGCTGTTGAAAAAAAGAAAAAAAGCGAAATTGACGAAAAAGTTGATGAACTCTTATCAAAATTTGATAATAAATAGAATAATTATGTTAATTATATGAGGCTATAAATGAAAAAGAGATTACTTTTACTGTTAATATTTATTCTTTTTTTAGTATGTTTTCCTGTTTGCAAAGGAAATTTCAATGTGTTTCCATTGGAATTATCAATTACGATGAGCAATGAATTTATTAAGGGAAACACTTCAAAAAGAGTGCTTATAACAAATAATATTGAGAAGAGCATCAATATCTCCTGGTATCTTGATAATCCAACACTTGATTTAATCAGGGAAAATAAAACAATCATCCCATATTTAGATTGGATCAGTATCGAACCAAAATGGCAGGTGATACAACCTTATGAAAATACTTTTTTTTACATATATTTGGATATACCTGACAGTCCTCAAAATTATAATCAGCATTGGGAGGTTTGGCCTACCTTCAAAAATGAGGAAACTCAATTTTTTAACTTGGAGCATTCCGTAAGATTATATATCGATACTCCTGCAGAAATTATAAATGATGATGAAGGAAATATTTTTGATTTTTTTAATATTCAAAATTCAGTGTTAATCTTAATAATAATGATAGCTGCTTTAACATTATTTTTTATTATCAGAAAAAAGATTTATAAAAAATAATAGCACCTATTCTGATAAAATTCTAATTAATATTTTCTTAATGTCATCTTTAAATGCTGTCAGACCATCTTCATTTGGAATTATAATATCAGCTGATGCAATAACATTACCAAGGCCCCAACTAAGTTCTCTTTTATCACGGTCCTTAAAATCTTGAACATCTGAGCTATCATCTTCACGACCGCGATTTAAAAATCTCTTTTGTCTGATTTCATCAGATGCAGTCACTGCAATAATGATGAAATCCTTTCCTAATTTTTTTTTAAAGATTTCTATTTCTTCGATATTTCGGATACCATCAATAACAATACATTTTTCTTTTTCAAATCTTGAGATTTTTTCAAGGGTTTTTTTTGCCCAGATGTCCATTCCAAAATCCTTACGCATCTTATCGGCGATATTTCCAACATTTTTTTCATCTAATGGAAGTTTACGTTTTTTTACTTCGTCCCAGACCATATCTCCCATTCTGATGACTGGGAAATTCATATCTTTTGCAATTTCTACTGCTTCACTTTTTCCCGAACAAGGCATACCGGTAAATGCTATGATTTTCATGTACACACATTGATATTATTATATAGTGCAGGAGGAGCGATTTGAACGCTCGAAGACCTACGTCACAGGGTATCTTAGTGCCCAGTCATTGAAAATGTCTTTAACATGCTTCTTTTTTTCTTTTTATTAAATCTTAATATTTTTATCAAGCCTCAAAGCACACCTAAGCCCTGCCCCTTTGACCGCTCGGGTACCCCTGCAAAGCTACGGAGTAATAATACAAACTCTACTGAAAAACTTTTTTGAAAAAATTATTTTTTTTAGTTTTATAGATTCTTACCAACTAGAAGTTTTTTTTCGCCATATTTTGAATAACAGTCAGAGCAGAAATTACGAGCTAAAAGAGAATGAAGATGTTCTTTAACACCTTCTTCATGATGATACACCTTGCCCTTAGCTATGTCCTTATTACAATTGATACAAACTATATTATCTCTTGCTATCTTTTTTACAAGATGTGTTTCTATTTGTACCATTCACTTTCCCCAATTTATCAATTAAAAGGCTGTTTATATTATTTTTTCTTAAACTCTATTTAAAGATTTTCAACGCAATATATTTGCAATTACTATCTTTTTTATTTTCAATTTTTTTAACATCGCAAACATAAAGGAATCAAACCACAGGAAATCATTATGAGGACACTTAGTATGTTGCAGATTTTAATCCTAGTGGGGGCTTTGGTAGGTTTAATTTATTGTATCATTTGGATTCTAACCCATATGTTAGCTTGGTAATTTTTTTTCAACGAAGTTGATTTGATATTAAAGATTTATATACTTCATATCTGATTTGAATATTAGAATTAGGGAGGAAAAATATATGCAAAACAAGATTTTAAGGAAAGGAATGGTAGTAGGAATAATTGTATTGTTTATTGGAGTAGGTAATGGATCAGCTATAAATAGTAATGTTAAATCAGCCAATATGATTAATAAGATTGAAAATTTAAATCCTGATACAAAGACATTTTATCCTACAGGTGATGCTTTTGTAACTGAAGCTGTTGGACATGGTAATAATAATTATGGAAATGAACTGGAAATTCATGTCTCAAATAAATATGGTGCAACCCCAGATTGGGAACGTAATATATTTATTATATTTGATATATCATCCTTACCGCCTCATATCAAAATTATTTCTGCAAAGCTTTATCTTTACTATTATTACTATATGGATACTAATCCTGTAGGAAGACCTTTAACTGTACATTGTGTATTAGATGACTGGTATGAAGATACGATAACCTACAATACACAACCACCTGTAACCACAGAAGT